>ENA-OSEY01000256-OSEY01000256.1-marine-metagenome-genome-assembly--contig:-NODE-256-length-39057-cov-10.294228_pt1 | contig 39057 bp, 34 predicted proteins | sample MGYA00248465_ERZ534230 | MGnify/ENA primary metagenome ERZ534230 (study PRJEB26409, sample SAMN06344110) | marine metagenome | isolation source: Sea water from surface | place: Atlantic Ocean:Southern... | reverse complement strand
TATTTAGGAGAGAATTATACCTATGAAGCGTGAACTTGTGCTTCAATATTTGGCGCATAATATATATTATGTTATTTTTTTACTTTAACAATTTATGGCAAAACCAAATAAAAACATATACTTACACAGTTAACTGTTTAATTTAATTTTGATATCATTTCAGAAACAAGCTTTTCTAGCCTATCTATCCTTAATTCGAGTGAATTTCTTTCACTTTTTATCAGAGATATCTTGCTCTCATCTTTTGCTATTTTTTTCGTTTTTAGATCACGAATAACTGAAAACACTTTGATTTCCCTATTAATACCTTTCATAGTAATTGAGTTTAATTCATCTACTTCGACTAAATCTTGTGCATGAGCATAGCTTTCATAGGACATTAATATCCCATCACTAGGCGCGGCAGCTTCTAATCTTTGGGCTATATTTACCTCTCCACCAATAATTGTATAAGTCAACCTCTGTTCACTACCAAAATTTCCGACATTACAATAACCGGTATTAATTCCCATTCTAATTTGGAATGGCTCATAAAAGCCCTCGTTTCTCCATTTACTTTGGAGGCTTTTTATTTTTCTTTGCATATTTAAAGCCATTTTTATACATGCTCTTGCATCCTCTCTTTCTCCTTTGCTTTCTGGGTCACCAAAAAATACCATCATCGCATCACCAATATATTTATCTATCGTTGCTCCATAAGTAAGCGCTATGTCAGTCATTTCAGAGAAATATTCATTTAGATATTTAGTTAAATCTTCCGGTTGTAAACCTTCCGATGAAGATGTGAAGTTTTTTATATCGCTAAAAAAAATAGTTAGTTTTTTTCTTTTGGTTGCGATTCCAGTATCAAATTGGCCAGAAAACAGCGCATTGTGAATTTGAGGTGGTAAATACTTACCTAGTTTTGAAGACAGTTTTTCTGTATCCTCTTTTTGCTTTTGAACGAGATTTTTTTGCTGTTCTGCTTCCTCTAATACCCTTCTCAAAAGTAGTTGATTTGCATCAAACCTGATTTCAGCCAAATGTTCTTTATGGTTCCTTGTTTTTTGTAGTTGATTAAAAGTTATTGTATATTGGTATCTGCTGAAACCGTTATCCATGTCCTCACTATTTTCTTCATCGATAGCCATTTTAATGTCGAAGAGTTCTGAAAACATACTTATCAAAAAAACAGAATAGTTGGCTTCGAAAAAATTGTTATTTTCAACTACTTGAGAGCTTATAACCGGCACATCGTATTTACCTGGACCTATCTTTATAAAATTTAATTTAGATCGCACTTTATCATTGTGCATTTGCCCAAGGTAATCATTTGTTATTTTTTCCCAAGCTGGAAGAGTTTGATCTAAAATCTTGAGGTTTTTAGAGAAATTAGAGTGATCTAAAAGCTCTTTTTTATATTTTATCCTGAAATCGTGTATAAATTTGCCAATTGAAGGTACTATTGAAAGCATTAAAAAACCTTGTTCAAGCCCAATAGCATAAAGTGCTTCTTTCCCGAAACGGGTTCTTATCTCCTCAAAAATTCTTGCTCTTAGATGACTGGGATACTCTTTATCATTATCAATTTGAGTAATTCCGTGCTCTTTAAGAACCCTTTCTCCCAAAGACCCTAATCCAGCAAGAACTTTTATTGTGGAAGCTAGCGCGGCTCCTGGTATCTTCATTTCATTAATTGTTTTGATGGCGGATGTGCTCATTTTATCCGATCCAAAATCTCTTCAATTTTGGTTTCCAGAGCATCCAGCCTATCCGCTATCCTTTCTGGAACATTCTTTATTTTATGAGAAGATTCTTTTATATTATTTCCCTGTCTAATTTTATTTAAAACCGAAAATACTTTAATTTCTCTTTTTACTCCTTTCATCGAAATACTGTTTAGTTGTTCTACTTCTATCAAGTCCTGAGCGTGTGCGTATGTTTCATAAGACATCAATATCCCTCCTGGCTGTGCTGATGCCTCTAAGCGTTGAGCAACATTTACTTCACTACCAATAATTGTATAAGTAAGCCGTTGGTCGCTTCCAAAATTACCTACGTTACAATAACCAGTATTCATGCCCATCCTAATCACGAATGGATCTGCAAAACCTTGTTTTTGCCATTTATCTTGTAAATCAGATATTCTATCGCGCATTTTCAATGCCATTTTAACGCATGCTCTTGCATCTTCTTGTTCCCCCTTACTGTCTGGGTCACCAAAAAATACCATCATTGCGTCTCCTATATATTTATCAATTGTTGCACCGTGATCGAGCGCAATATCAGTCATCTCTGAAAAATATTCATTAAGATACCTTGTTAGATCTTCCGGTTGGAGACCCTCCGAGGTAGACGTAAAATTTGAGATATCACTAAAAAAAATCGTTAATTTACGTCTTTTTGTAGTAATTCCAGTATCAAACTCACCAGAAAAAATTGCTTCGTGGACTTGCGGAGGAAGGTATTTAGCCAAATTTACAGATAACCTCTCGGTTTCCTCTTTTTTTCGTTCAGCATCCTCTAAAACAGCTTTCATGAGACCTTCATGCGCTTTAAGTCTTGTATTTGCGATTATCTCTTTCTGATCCCTTAAAGTCTCATTTGGTAAAAATTTGAGGATAAAAGCTCCACTTGACCAACCATCATCAATATCTTCACTTTTTTCATCAAGTTTATAATCAATATCGAACAAATCGCCAAAAAGGTTAATAAGAAAAATATGATAATTTCCAATTCCAAATTTCCAATTTTTCAATGGCTGAGCGAGAACAAATGCCATTTCCCATGTATCTTCTGATATACGTTTGAAACCTATATCACCTTTTAGCTTATTGCTGCGAAATTGCCCCATATAATCATTTGTAATTTTTTGTAGCCCAGGCAAAGTTTCATCTATAAAATTGAAATTTCTAGTTCTATTGTTTGAAGACACCGATCTCATCGAGTATGTTTTTCTAGAATTATCTATGTACTTACCAAAATCAGGTAGCATAGATAACATTAAAAGCCCCTGCTCTACGCCAATTGCATATAATGCGTCAGTACCAAATCTACTTCTTACCTCCTCAAATATTTTTAGTCTAATGGAACTCGGGTAATTTTTTTTTGGATCAATCTCACTTATTCCATTTTGCTTTAAAACTTTCTCACCAAGTGGACCAAGCCCCGCTAGTACTTTTATTGTTGACGCAAGCGAAGCACCAGGAATTGTAGCTTTAATTTCACTAGACATATCTTATTACCCTAAGTTTTATATAGATATTATAGACTACTCTTATTTTCGAGCCTATTTAATTTGATTTAATCACGTTTTTTCGTAATCTATTAGTTAAAGCTTGGGAGATATAATGGGAAAAAAACATTTCATTTGTACGCATACTTGGTTAAATGAGGATGCAAAAAAACAAGGTACTGAATTCACTTCTAATATGACTGAGAAAGAATTTTTTGACTCAGTCAAAACTGACAAGGCTGAGACACTAGCTCATTGGATGGGAAAAGAAGATTTCTTTTTCTGTCATTGGTATGCCGATAGTGCAGATGATATTATGGACGCGCTTGATAAAGGAGGATATCACGAACTAATGATAACTATGCCTTCTGAGATGCAGCGTTTTGTTACAGCTGACAATATTAAAGATCAAAAGCTTATAAACCCTGAAGAATAATCCAATTTTTCAAATTAGCTGCATTTATTATCTATAAATTCAAGAAAAAGTGGCCGTATCTCGGTTCGCCAAGCCTTTCCACTAAAAATACCGTAGTGACCTGCCCCATCTTGTATATGTGAAAACTTCATATTTTTTGGTAATTTATTCAAAATATTTAAAGCTGCAGAGCATTGACCAGGTGCTGAAATATCATCGTTAGTGCCTTCAATGATAAATGTTGGAATGGTAGTGATTTTTCTAAGATCAACAGGTTGTTCATCAATAGAAAACTCATTCTTAGCGATCTCTCGCTTTTTAAATATCCTATCTACTGTCGAGAGATAAAATTCAGCTGTCATATCCATAACTGCTAGATATTCGTCATAAAATTTGTTATGTCTATCATATTCTGATGCTTGACCTACGGCTTCCTTTTCAATTTGATCGATAAAAGCTTTACTATGAGTCTCCTGGTTCATTGCCATAAATGACGCTAATTGGATTGCTCCCGGATATACTTCACGTCCTACTCCTTTATAATTCAAGCCGACCGGCATGGTTACAGTTGATTCAAGTGCCTCCATCGAGGTTCTGCGACCAAAGTCCGTGACATCTGTTGGATTGGCATCAGGATCGATTGGCCCACCTATCAAAGTAAGTGATTTTGGATTAAATTCAGGAAATCTTTCTGAAGTAATCGCTGCAGCTGCGAGCGCAAGAGGAGCTGGTTGGCAAACAGCCATAACATTGAGGTCTGGCGATAGATCACGAAAAAAATCTACCAAGTACTTTGTAAAATCTTCAATATCGAACTTACCTGCAGAAAAAGGAACATCTCGGGCATTTTTCCAGTCAGTCACATACACATCACAGTTAGGAAGAAGAGAAATAACAGTATTTCTAGTCAACGTTGCGTAATGTCCAGACATTGGAGCAATGATTAGTACTTTTCGATCTATTTTCTTTCGTCGTGTGCTCTTAAATTTAATCAGATTACAAAAAGGAAGTTCTTTAATTGTCTCTAACGCTACAAGATACTCAATCCCGTCCGAAATAACAGAGTCTATTCCCCAGTCAGGCTTAGACGTAATTCTTGATAAGCTGTGCTCAGTTACCTTTCCCCACGCTGCAAGAGTTGAAGGAATAGGACTTGGGTACAAACCAAATAATGGATTTTCCCAAAATGCTCTTGTTGTTGACGCGACCCACTTATTGTATTGTCTTAAATTTTCGAAATAGTCGTATGTAGGTAACAGCATAGTTTTTACTAGCTTTTTAAAATTAAGGTTTTATATCTACTCTATTAATAACGATAGCAATGAAAGTGCAAGAAGAAAACAAAAATCTGAAAGATGACGTTGCAGTAGGTCCGAAAGAATACAAGGAATTACTTAACAATTTTGACAAAATAGACACGCTTACAAAGCGACTCGTAATAGCTTTATCTTCTAAAACACCTGATCCTGAGGTTAAAACTCAACCTTCTCAAGAGTTATATTATAAAGCTTCTGCAAAATATTTTTCAGAAATTTTGTCTAATCCAACGAAGCTTATTGAAAATCAAGTTAAATATTATAAGTCGACTTTGGAAAATTGGACAAGTATCCAAAATGACATTCTTAAAAGTGCTGGTTCCAAAAAAGATCAAAAAAAGGAGCCTGAAAAGACTGATCAGGGTTGGGATGAAAGCCTATACTTTAAACTAATAAAACAGCATTACACTATATCGTCAAAGATCATTGAAGAAACAATTGATGATTTAGATGGATTGAGCAAGTCTGATAAAAAGCAAATAAGTTTTTTTACCAAACAGATGATTGAGTTTTTTTCTCCTTCTAATTTTCTAGGAACCAATCCCGAAGCTCTAACACAAGCTCTTGAAACTAATGGAAAGTCTTTGGTTGACGGTCTCGAAAATCTTGTAACTGATGTAGAAAATAGCACTGGTGATCTAACAGTATCCCTGACAGACACACAGGCATTTGAAGTAGGAGAAAATCTTGCTATTACTGAAGGTCGGGTTATTTTCAGAAATGATTTATTTGAGTTAATACACTATAAGCCACTTACGGAGACGGTTTCAAAGACTCCCCTACTCATTGTTCCTCCTTGGATCAACAAGTTTTATAATTTAGACCTTCAACCTAGAAATAGTTTCGTTAAATTCGCAGTAGAACAAGGCATTTCAACGTTTATTATCTCCTGGGTAAATCCTGGTAAGGAGCATACTGAGGTTAATTTCACAGATTATATTGAAAAAGGCTTTTTTGAAGCCTCAAAAGTAGTTAAAGCTATTACAGAGCAGGAAAAAATAAATTGCATAGGATACTGCATAGGAGGAACACTTTTAGCTACGGCCTTATCTTACCTTTGCAAAAAGGGTGAAAACTTCGTTAATTCTGCAACTTTTTTTACTACGCTAACCGATTTTGAAGACCCCGGAGATTTGTCATTATTTATTACAGATGAATATCTAGATGAGATAAATCGACAAATCGAAAAGGTAGGGTATATGGAAGGGTCCTTTCTTGCTCAAACTTTCAGTTTTTTACGCTCAAATGATTTAGTTTATGGGCCCGCTGTTCGATCATATTTAATGGGGAAAAAGCCCCCTCGTTTTGATTTGCTCTATTGGAACGGAGATTCTACCAATTTACCTGGAAAAATGGCACTGGAATATTTGAATAATTTTTACAAAGAAAATCAACTGTCAAGAGGCGAATTAACATTAATAGGGGAAAGGCTTTCACTCAAATACATTGATATACCTATTTTCGTTGTAGCGACGCACACTGATCATATTGCTCCTTGGCGATCATCCTTTTATGGTTTAAATAAGTCCTCAGGTAACAAAAGGTTTGTCTTAGCTGGTAGTGGACATATTGCAGGTATAATTAATCCAGCATATAGTAAGAAATATGGCTATTGGACAAACTCGAAATCATTTTCGGATCCCGACGATTGGTTTAAGACTGCAGATCGACATGAGGGATCTTGGTGGCCATATTGGTCTACCTGGATCAAAGCTAGATCTAGCTCCCATGAAAAAGCATATGTGCCTGGTTCTCATAAAGACTATCCCTCTTTGGGGCTGGCACCCGGCAAATACGTTATGAAAAATTACAAGTAATTCTGCGATTGCAAAAAAATATATTGACATTTTATGCAAATGCAGCATATATTGCTGTATCCGCATAAAAAAAGGAGCAGAAAATGTTTAATTTTGAAGATTACACTAAGAATTTTGAAAAAATGATGTCCCAAAGCCCTATAAAGATCGATGAAGCAATGAAATCCATAATGGATTATAACTCAAAATTTGGGAAGATAGCTTTAGACACAGTAAAAAAGAATACTGAACTGTCACAGACATGGGCAAAGGAAAGTTTATCGGCCTTAGACCCTTTTGTAAAAAGTAATGAAAAACCTGAAGATTTTATGAAGATTGCCACCGATTACGTGAGCTCACAAACCCAAAGCACACCAAAGCATATAGCAGAGTTTGCAGAGGTGGCTAAAAAGGCCCAGCTAGAAACAATAGATTTGATGATGAAGGCCGGAAAAGATGCCCAGGAAGAGCTTACCAATGTGACAAAGAAAGCTTCTTCTCCGAAAGAGTAGACTTTACGTAAAAATTTCCTCCTAAAAATGGTCGCTTAGCGGCCATTTTTTTTAACTTATCAAAATATCATCTAGTTGATAAAATACAACATTATGGATAATGATTCAGATACAATAATCATCAATAAGTATAGCAGCAGACGCTTATACAATACCAATTCTAGCGAATATGTAACATTAGATGATCTCTGTAGGCTTATAAACGAAGGGAAAAATTTTAAGATCATAGATAAGGACTCTGGAAAAGATATTACCAATCAATATTTGCTACAGATAATATCAGACCTCGAAAATAAAGAGGGTAATGTGTTTCCTCAAGATGTGTTAAAAGAGATAATTCTAAGTTATAACAATACAGCCCAAAAATTCATGCCTGAGATATTATCAAAAACATTCGAAGTATTTCACCAGCAACAACAGAGTTTTTTAAAAGCATTCAACTCACCGGCAAAAGAGAATAAGTCTAGCGAAAACAGTGCCGTTTTTTTTGAAGAGTGGCAAAAAAGTCAGGGTGAAATAATGGAAAAGATGATGCAGCCTTGGCTTAACAATCCCCTATTTAAAGAAAAGACATCTGAAGAGCCATCTAACTCCAGTGTGTCAAAAGATAATAGTAATGTGGAAGAAATAGACTCCTTAAGGCAACAAATTGAAGAATTAAGAGATATAATTACAAAGAAGAACCCGTAACTTTTATCTATATATTCTGTACAACCCGCCCTTCTTTTCATCAGAAATAATAAGAATACTGCCGTCATTAAGTTGTTCAATATCCCTAATTCTACCAAACCGTTTTTTAAATAACACTAGCTCTTTTTGGGGTAACTCGTTTTCTAATTTAACTACATAAAGGCTTTTAAACTTAAGTGAAGATACTAACAAGTGCCCCTTGAATTCAGGAAACATATTTTTGTCATAAAATATCATGCCTGATGGTGCAATTGAAGGCACCCAATACCATATGGGATCCTCAAAACCCTCTAATGAAGTTATCCCCTGCCCTATCTTTCCGCCCCAATATTCTTCGCCATAAGTCACGATTGGCCAACCGTAGTTTTTCCCTGGCTTCAACACATTGATTTCATCTCCACCTTTTGGCCCATGTTCATTAACCCAAATTTCATTGGTCTTACTATTTATTGCCATTCCTTGAGGATTTCTATGCCCCTTTGTATACACTTCCGCAGGCCAGCTATTGTAGGCCTTCTGTTCCCTGGTAGAACCCTCATATTTATTTACCCTGATGACTGAGCCAGCATGAGAGTTTACATCTTGGGCTTCGTATCTATTTCCTCTATCTCCAATAGACATAAAAATTTCGTCATTTAGAATAGCCAGCCTGCAACCGAAATGAACCCCTGACTCCGAAACATTATTAGATTTAAATAGTATTTTTTTTGAGATGAGTTTATCTTCTTTTAAAGTCCCAGCCATCAAAGTGGTAGAGGAGCCTCCAGAAACCTTAGATGAGTAACAAATATAAACCTTTCTCTCAGACACCGTCTCTTTATCAACAAGTACGTCTAAAAGACCACCTTGCCTGACGTTAAAAACTTCTGGTAAGTTACTGATTTTTAATCTTGAACCATTTTTTATATTTACCTTAAACAGGTTTCCACCTCTCTCAGTGATTAAAACTTCGTCATTATCAAAAACAGAAATACCCCAGGGATGAGAGAAAGCTTTTCCAACTTTCTTAACTTTGTAATCTTGTGTGAATGATGGAGCTGAAAAAGCAAATAATGCAACTGTCAGCAAGAAAATCATCAAAGAGTTGAGCAAAGTTATTTTTATAATTTTCATACTAATTTTTTCTCAAGCAGTATTTTCAATAAGATCATGCAGATACATATCTACCTTAACTTTTTTATTAATAATCTTATCAAAGCCAATCTTCTCAACACAATCAAATGGTTTTGCGATGATTATTTTTGAAAGGCCACTTTTTAAAGCATTAACTGCATGAACGCCGAGTTCAGTTGCCAAAACTCTATCCAATGCGGATGGATTCCCTCCCCTCTGCATATGACCTAAGGTTGTAATTCTTAAGTCTAAATCACCTTTTTTCTTAAGAGCGCCGGCCAATGAAGACCCTCCTTTAGAAAAACCTCCTTCCGCAAGAATAATAATGCACCCTTTTTTTCCTCTGTCTAATTGGCTTTTAATCTTTTTAGATAATTTAGCGATATCAATTTTAACTTCAGGTATTATTGTAACCTCAGCTCCTGCACCAATTCCAGCAAGTATGCCCAGCCAGCCACAATTTCTGCCCATCACTTCTACGATATGGGTAACGTTTGAAGTCGTTGCAGTATCTCTTATTTTGTCTATTGCGCTCAATGCAGTATTAATAGCGGTATCGAAACCTATAGTAGGTCCTACCAAAGGCATGTCTTTATCTATAGTAGCAGGTATGACGACACATTTTGTTTTTGAAATCTTAGATAGAGCAGTTGCGCCCTTTGTAGACCCCTCACCTCCAATAATCACTAAACCATCAACATCGAGTGCTCGGAGATTTTTTTCAGCAATCAGCCTGTACTTTTTATTTACAAATCTTGACGATCTAGAGGTATGTAGAATACTTCCTCCTTTTTGAATAATATTTCCCACTAATCTTCTATCAAAAACAACATAGTCATTATCAATAAGCCCTTCATACCCATTTCTAAAACCAATTATTTCGATATTGTTATTAAGTGATGTTCTAACTATTGCCCTTATAGCTGCGTTCATCCCAGGAGCATCCCCTCCGCTAGTTAGAACCCCAATCTTTTTCATGATTACACCTAACTTAAAAAATAATATCTAAATTTACATTATACTTTTAATAAAGGCGATAATGAAAATTTCGCGACAATAATATTTATTTATATCAAACCCTTATTTGAATTGAAAAGATGGCACTTGTTTTGATCGAAAGCTACATTAATTGTGTCTCCAACCTTTATTTTCGAGTCCCCATCTGTTTCGACAACAAGTGGTTCCCCTTCCTTTTCTAGATATAGAAAAGTGCCAGACCCCAGTTTTTCAACAACAAAAACCTTGCCTTTCCAGGAATTTTTTAAATCTTTGCTAACTTTTAAGTGCTCGGGTCTTATGCCTAAAGTTACTTCATCCCCAGTTTTTAAATTTGTGCTAGCTTTCTTTAATATAAAGCTTTTTTGACCAAGCAAATCTATACTAATAGTCTGGCTACTCTTTTTTAATATTTTTGTTTTTATAAAATTCATTTTAGGAGAGCCAATAAACCCTCCAACAAATAAATTTTTAGGATTATGGTATAAATCCAATGGGCTTCCAGATTGGGATATTTTACCTTGATCCAACACAACAATTTTATCAGCCATAGTCATAGCTTCTGTTTGGTCATGGGTCACATATACCATAGTGGCATCTAATTGATCATGTAATTTTGCTAATTCAACTCTCATTTGAACTCTCAATGCGGCATCGAGATTTGATAAAGGTTCGTCGAATAGAAAAACCTTAGGTTTTCTAGTAATTGCACGCCCAATGGCAACCCTTTGTCTTTGGCCACCTGAAAGTTGTTTTGGTTTTCTTTGTAGAAGTTCTTCTATCTGAAGAATTTTTGCAGCATCATAAACCCTGCTATCGATTTCATCCTTAGTTAGTTTCTCTATTTTTAATCCAAAGGCCATATTGTTATAAACCGTCATATGTGGGTATAAAGCATAAGACTGGAACACCATTGCAATATTTCTGTCTTTTGGTGACAAATCATTAACAATATTTTCATCAATAGAGATTGTCCCTGAGTTAATACGCTCAAGTCCTGCAATCATTCTTAAAATAGTAGATTTACCACAACCACTCGGTCCAACCAAAACCGTGAATGATTGGCTATCTATATTTAGAGAGACATCTTGTATAACGTGGTTTTTGCCATAGTATTTATTTAGGTTTTTTATAACAATTTCAGACATATTTGTGATCTACTTTAAATAACCTAAAAACCTACTTTGGGTCTCAAGCATGTTGTTAAGAAGCCTTGCGGCTTGAGTAGAGTCATTTACAACAGGATCAGCCAAAAGTGCTAGGTAAGCTGAATGTTTTGAACAATTAAGAACTGCATCTGTTGTCATTTGAATAACACCCGATTGCAAACTTAATAAAGATCCAAACGCACTGGGATAATTTTCGAATGAAACTCCTTGCACGCCAGATTTATTAACCTTTCCAGGTACTTCTACTACAATATCTCTTGGCAGGCATGCTATATAACCCCTATTCGGTATATTAACTGCAGCTTCCTCGTATCCGGAGTCACCTAAAATACCTTCAATTATGGGAATTACTCTTTCGTGTGTGCCAATATTCTTAGGATCGAAGAAATGATCATATGAACTTTTATCATCATAAAAAGCTAAACACTTTGCCTTATAATTATCATAAAAATCTAGAATTGCATCATGGTCGGCTACACTGTAAGCCCACTGTATGTATTCTCCTAAATGACTATCCGTTGTAATTGGGAGGTATCCATAAATTCTAAAAAGTTCACGAAAAACGCCTCTTTCCGCGCCAGGCTTAGAGGGTTTAGCGTCATGTTTGTTAATCAAGTCTGAAAAATAGGTTGAAAAGTTTTGCTTAATTATCGGATAACCGTCTTTACCGGTATTTTTATATTTAGCTTCTAATAATATACTGAAATGGTTTAATCCAGCTGCCCTAAATTCAATGTTCGACAAGTCAGTTTCCATTAAATCTGGTAGTTGCCTCTCCATTGACGCAATTTCATGACACATCCCAATAAATTTTAAATCTGGAAATTTTGTGGTGACTGCATGACAAATGCGCTGCATTGGGTTTGAGAAATTAAAAACAAAGGCATCGGGACAAATAGCATTTATGTCCTCGCAAATATCCAAAATTGGAGGTATTTGTCTTAGAGAGTGGAATAAGCCTCCAGGCCCACCATTTTCTCCATAGACTTGCCTTATTCCATATTGTAATGGTATCTTCCAGTCTTGATCCCAAAGATCAAATCGTTTTCCAACCTCGATTGAGATTATACAAAAAGTTGCTCCCTTTAGAGCCTCTTTTCTTGAAATAGAGGCCTTTATATCAACATTTACTCCTAGCTTTTCTTTATAGTCATTTGCAATTATTTTAGTATTAGCAAGTGTTGTTTTATCTATGTCATGAAGAAAAATCTCACAACCATCCAAAATGCCTGACTTAAAGATGTCGCTAATTATACCCAATCCAAAATTTTGGCTACCGGCGCCAATTAAAACAATCTTTTCCATTTCTACCCCTTCACAGATCCAGCTACTAAGCCCCTTATAAAATATCTCTGCAAAGAAAGAAATACAAATAGCGGCACTATCATTGAAACGAAAGCACTTGTTGTCAAAATCTCCCAGTTCTGAGAAAACTCACCTAACATTTCTCTTAAGCGAGAGGTCAAAACTATTTCACTGGGCATTTTATCTAGGAATACCAGCGCGACCAGCAAATCATTCCAGACCCACAAAAACTGTAAAATGCCAATTGATGCGAAAGCTGGTATGGATAATGGTAATATTATTTTCATAAAAATTTGATAGTGGCTGGCCCCGTCAACTCTAGCAGCCTCAAACATCTCATGCGGAAGGCTTTTTATGAAATTCCTCAACAGAAAAATTTTCAAAGGCAACCCAAAACCAGTATGAGCCAACCATATGCCAACGTAGGATTTTGCAGAAACACCAAAGAAGTTACCTATTTGATTGTAAACAGTTAAAATAGGAATAAGCGACATTTGCAAAGGGACAACTAAAAGGCACACAATAGTAGCAAAAATAAGATCTCTCCCATAAAAATTCATCCAAGAAAGTGCATAGGCTGCAAAGGCTCCTATTATTAGCGGTATAATTGTAGACGGCACAGCAACTGTTAGCGAATTAATAAAAGATTGCCCTAGTCCCCGGAATACTAGAACTTCTTTATAATTTTCTAAGGTAAGGCTGGGAGGCGTGTTTACAGTAAGAAAAATCCTTTTCCCTTTCTTGTGCTTAAACTCTTTATCAGACGTCCATCTATAGCTCCCATCCTTTTGCAGGTAAAAAGTACTCCCATTCTTCATTGTTACTTTTGAAGGAGCCTTAAATGCTTTTGGATTTTTGCTAGTAATTCCAAAGTTTATCACAGATTTAGATGATGAATTTTTTAGCAAATTGCCTGATATTACAAAAACACCATTCTCTTTAAATTGAACAGTGCTTTTTTCAGTTCTAACAATTTCATTAAATTCATTATGCTTTAACGCCGTCCACCAACCAGTTAACGCTACTTGGTCTTTGTCTCTTAAAGAGCTAATTAATAACCCGAAGGTAGGAATAACCCAAATAAACACAATTATTAGCAAAAAGAAATGCGCTAGAAATTTACCAAAAGAAAAGTGTTTCATCTTTCTTGTTCCATTTTGAACCGCCTTAGGTTCCAAATCATTATTGGGATAACGCCAAGCATTATAAAAAGCGCTATGGTACTACCTCTGCCCGAGTCCCCTCCACCTCTGAACATCCAATCGAACATTAAGTTTGCAAGCACTTCTGTTCCCCATTGCCCATTTGTCATTGCTAAAACAATATCAAAAACTTTTAGCACTAATATCGTAATAGTAGTCCAAATAACTACTATTGTTTCTGAAAGAAACGGAATAATAATATAAAAAAATATTCTTACTTCACTTGCGCCATCTATTCTTGCAGCTTCAAGTGTTTCTTCAGGAATAGCCCTTAGGGCTGCACTGAAAATAACCATTGCGAGACCAGTTTGGATCCAAATCATTATTACCATTAAAAAGAAGTTATTCCAAAACGGGATAGCTATCCATGCATGTGGATCACCACCAAAATAAACAATTATTGCGTTAAGAATACCAATCTGGTCATTTCCAGCCCCTCTGTATTCATAAACAAATTTCCATATAACACTCGCACCTACAAAAGAGATTGCCATAGGCATAAATATTAATGTTTTTGCAAATACGCCCCACCAAACCCTATCCGCTAACGTAGCTATAGTTAATCCTAAAAAAGTACAAGTTGTTGGAACAACGATGAGCCACAAAAAATTGTTTAGAATGCTTTGACGAAAATCACTATCATTCAGAGCCCAAACATAGTTACTCACTCCGGTAAACTCACGGCCATAGTTATCAAAAAAGCTAAGGCGAATAGTCTCTGATACTGGATAAATTAAATAAACTAACAAAATTATTAGAGCTGGTGCCATAAAAATCCACGGCCGAAACATAGAATCTTGTAAGTTTTTTTTGCTGAACTTACCTACCAGATAATCGTGAGCCCAGTTAGCAAGCACAAAATAGCTAAGAACAGCTGAGACGCCTATTACGACGTAAACTATAAAATTAAAAAAAGTCAATTTTCTGGTGATTAATAAGAAGAGGCGATTAAAAAAACCGCCTCTAAAATTTTAGCGAGCGATTTACTTTATCGCATCCCAGCTCTTTTGGATTTCAGCGGTTACATCCTTAGCAGATTTACCTCCGGTATAATCAACCATTCCTGTCCAAAATGAACCAGCTCCGATTGGGCCAGGCATTAAGTCTGAGCCATCAAATCTAAAAGTGGTCGCATTAAGTAGAATTTGATTTAAACCTCTGAAGGTATCGCTTGAGTGTTTTGCTAAATCAATGCCCTTGTGGGGGTTTAAAAATCCAGAACCTTCAATCTCCATCCAAATATGGTTAGATTGAGGATGCTTAAGATAATTTATAAACTCTCTTGTTGCTGGACTGTCATTAGTAATCGCGAAAAGTGTTCCACCGCCCAAAACAGGGTTTCCTAGCTTCTTCGTTGAGTAAGCTGGAAAGTAGAAGAAGTCATAGTCTTCGCCAGCTTTAACACCTTCGGGAAAGAATGCAGGAATAAAGCTAGCCTGTCTATGCATCATACACTTTGGAGGTGAAGTAAATAGACCTTTAGGACTGTCTCTGAAATCAGTGGTTGCCACAGCGGCAGCTCCACCATCAACATAAGCATCATTTCGTGCGAAAGAACCAAAGAAATCCATAGCTTCAATAACTTTTGGGTCATTAAAGGGCATCTCATTGGTAACCCAAGCATCATAAACTGAAGGCGCATGTGTTCTTAGCATTATGTCTTCCATCCAGTCAGTTCCAGGCCAACCTGTTGCATCACCTGAGCCTAGTCCAATGCACCATGGTGTATTTCCGTCTTTAGCCATCTTTTCTGTAAGCGCTATTAACTCTTCCATAGTGTTTGGAACTTCATAACCATTATCTTCAAAATTATCTGGTGAATACCAAACTAAACTTTTAACATTAACTCTGTAGAAGAAGCCGTAAAACTGGTCTTTGCCACTTTTATCTGGGTATGTTCCCAAGTCAATCCAGGATTGCCCAGCCGCGTAATTATCCAATACCCACTTTTGAGTATCAGCTCCAAGTGGTGTTAATCCACCTATAGCTGCAATATTAGCTGCGAGTCCTGGTTGTGGAAAGATCGCTAGGTTTGGCGGGCTTCCTGCTTTAACGTCAATGGTGATCTGTTGTTCAAAAGAGTCAGACCCACCATATTCGACAACCGCACCAGTAGCATCTGTAAATGCCTTGATAACTTTTCTAAACTGGTCATCTTGTGGCGCCAACCACGGTCCGGAAATCGTTATTTTTTGACCAGAAAGATCTGGCCCACTGTAATGCCCCCCTGCAAACGCTGAGGTAAAGGGCAAGATTATTATTGATAGTACAATAAGAAAAAAACGTTTAATTCTCATTATTCCCCCTAATTATTTATTGTTATAGAAAACCCAAACTGTTACACACTGTTACAAACGTAGCTTAATAATTTTATGCATTCAATTTTTATTTTGGAAAATCGTAACTATATCTGATTAAATTAAAAGCGATTGACTAATTTATAACCAAATGTACAACGAAAAGAGCTGCTTTATTGAATGATTTGTCTTTAATAAAAAAATTTCCAAAAGATTTTATATTTGGAACGGCCACTTCTAGCTACCAAATAGAAGGAAACGGTTTTGGCGACTCTGGAAAAAGCCATTGGGATCAATTTGCTAAAATTGATGGCATGGTTTTCAATTCACAAGATGGACGAATAGCGTGCAATCATATTGAAAATTGGGAAGAAGATCTACAGTTAGTCAGTAATGCTGGGTTCGGTGCTTATAGATTTTCGTTCTCTTGGCCAAGATTGATGCCCGATGGAACTCGGTCTTTAAACCAAAATGGAATATCCTTTTACGATAAACTCATCGATAAAATGCTTGAGTTGGATTTAAAGCCATTTGGAACCTTTTATCACTGGGATTTACCAATTTATTTAGCAGATTTAGGTGGCTGGGCAAGTAGAGATACAGCGAAGTATTTTGCTGATTACTCTGAAGTAATAATGAAAAATTATGGAGATAGGCTGTATTCAGTGGCTACGATAAATGAACCTTGGTGTGTCGCATGGCTTTCTCACTACTTAGGTGTCCATGCGCCAGGTCTTAAAGACGTTCAAAGTACAGCTAAAGCAATGCACTACATTATGTTAGCGCACGGATATGGAATGGAGGTAATACGGTCTTATTCACATAAAAATGCTGGGATAGTATTAAATAAAGCTGCTGTAGAGAGTTATTCAGATAAACCTGAAGACATTGACGCCGCTCACTTATATGAAGAAATTCACAACTCCTGGTTTAGTGACGCCGTTTTTAATTCTAAATACCCAGTGAAGCTTTTAAATATACTTGGAAATCATATGCCAAGTGAATATGAAGAGGATTTAAAAATAATAGGAACCCGTTTAGATTGGCTTGGGATAAATTACTACACAAGAAATTTAATAAAGTTTGATGCAAAAGAAAAAATATTCCAATTAACAGATATCGAAGGACCTTTGAATAAAACTGACATGAATTGGGAAATTTACCCAGAGGGCCTTAAAAAAGTAATTGAAAATGAAGTTAATCGCTACAATCTGGAAATACCCATTCACATTACTGAGAATGGAATGGCAAACAATGATTTAAATATAGACGGGAAAATTGATGATCAAAAGAGGATCGACTATTATCTTTTGCATCTTCAAGAAATACAAGCGCTTTTAGATAGAGGATATAATATCAAAAGCTACTTTGCTTGGTCTTTATTAGATAATTATGAGTGGTCTTTTGGATACAATAAACGATTTGGCCTTGTCTATGTTGATTTTGAAACCCAGAAGCGTATAAAGAAAAGATCATGGTATGAGTTTTCGTCTAACCTAAAATAGAAACTTTTTGCCTTTGAAACAATGGATTGTAGAAGGCCTCCGCTGATCCCTTCAAGCCATTGTTATCGTCAAGCGACAATAGAATAGGTACATCTGAAACGTAATTAATCTTTTTAGATAACCACTTTAATAGGCCTATTTCTTCATTGGTAAATAAATACAAATGTTACTCACTAATAAGCTAGAAATTACTTTCAGAGATACCGAAAAACTAAACCCATATTGTATTATTTTGCCTCAATATCATATATTTATGTTTGTACCCTCTTGATCAAAAAAGTGGATTTTAGATAATTCAAACTTTAATCCGATCTTAAGGCCCTTCTCCAATGTGTTATTACTTTCACATCTTATACGCACTCCACCCAAGGTGTCCGCATTTACTATCACAAAAGTATCTGCCCCCAGATATTCTATAACATCTGTAGTTGCTTTAACATGTCCCTTACTATTCATTACAATTTTTATATGCTCTGGCCTTATGCCTATATTAGCTACCCGTTTTTTAGTAAGAAGAAAATCTCTCAATTCCTGATCAATATTTGAGCTATTATAGATATCCCTATAATTTATTATATTCATTTTTGGGCTACCTATAAATTGAGCAACAAACAAATTTTGCGGCATTTCATAAAGATTTTTTGGTGTGCCAATCTGAGAAATTGAGCCAGAATCAAGTACTACTATTCTGTCCGCCAAGGTCATAGCTTCAACTTGATCATGAGTTACATATATCATAGTTGCCTTCAATTCTTGGTGTAATTTAGCTAATTCAAGCCGCATATCCACCCGTAAAGCTGCATCGAGATTGGATAAAGGTTCGTCAAATAGAAAGGCGGTAGGATTACGAACTATGGAACGTCCAATCGCAACGCGCTGTCGTTGACCACCAGACAAAGTTTTAGGTAAACGATTTGAATAATTTTCTAACTTCAATACTTTTGCTACTTTCTCAACACGGTTTTTTATTACATTCTTTTTCTCCCCCGCTGTTTTTAGGGGGAACCCCATATTCTCTTCTACAGTTAAATGCGGGTAGAGTGCATAACTCTGGAAGACCATACTTAGGCCCCTTTTTGATGGAGGAAAATTTGTTACCACTTGTCCATCAATCAAAATATCTCCCATAGAGGTATCTTCTAACCCCCCTATCATACGCAAAAGTGTTGATTTACCGCAGCCTGATGGACCAACAAGAACAAGAAATTCGCCATCATATATCTTTAAATCAATGCTTTTTATGACATTTACTTCATTGAACCATTTTTTAACTTTTTTTAGTTCAATTGAACCCATTCGCTCCTCCCATTGTCTTTGCCCAACCCAACCATACAGCCGCAGTCCAAGTGAAAGTATTGCCTCCAGCAGGGGAGCCATCTATGGGGTCAAAATACTCTGCAAACCCATTTTCTGAAATAGCTCGATTTGTTTGCGCTTTTAGGAGGCTCGCACGTTTTAATTCTCCTACCTCCTCTAAACCAAAACCAATCAGCATATTCATAATAGCCCAACTAGGTCCTCGCCAATATCGTTTTCGGTCAAACCTTTTGCTTTCAGGATCGTAACTCGGCATACCATATTTAACCTTTTTCATTATGCGATCATAGTGCGTCAGCATTCTTTTATCATATAACCCTGCATACCAGCACATAAAGGATGCGCTAGAAATACTTCCAGCAAAATTGAAATTTAATAGGTCAAAGGAGTCATAACTTGAAATAGAAGCATTCCATAATTTAGAAGCACCTTTTTCTAAGGAAGCAATCCAGCTATCAATTTCGCTAATATCTTCTTCTAGATTTATCCCTATAAGACGTAAGTCTCTATTTGCACGAAGTAATATGAAATGCATAGCAGGATCTGCTACTTTAAAAGAACTATTTTTTCTGAGCCAATCTGCATTCCATTTACATTCTCGACCCTGCTGAACAAGCCAAATATACCGGTCATAATCTGATTTAGTGGGGCGCATTAAGGGGTTCACATGTTCTGTATCTCGTCGTTTGTATGGAGCTACGCCAGCGGGGTTAATTGCGGCCAGTGCACTGTCCCAATCCGGAGCATTGTCTCTACCTGCCTCCCAGGGATGGTTTATAAACACTAATCCTTCTTGAAAACGCCATTGCATAAACCAGCGATGCCATTTTAAAACTTTGGGAAATAGCAGTCTTATTTGTTCGTTGCCGTAATTTGTATCTAATTCCCAAATCTTTTTCATTAAAGATGCGACAACAGGAGGTTGAGTTATTCCAGAGGATGGTATGGGTCCAATCCCTTTCCAAATATTGGGGCCAGGAAAATAACTATCGTCAATTTGATGATAAATAATATGAGGAACCATGCCATTATTCCATTGTGCAGAGAAAAGGGTTTCTAGTTCCTTCCATGCTCTTGGAATATCAAATTGAGCAAAACCATATGCTGCGAAGGCACTATCCCAGTTCCATTGGAATGGATAAAGACCATCTGTAGGAATGGTGTAGTTGCCTTTATCATTGATCAATAGAATCTTTTTTGCATCTAAGTTTATGTTATTTTGTAGGCTCATTTTTATCCTTTGATTGATCCTGCTGTTAAGCCTTGTCTTAAATACTTTTCTAACAACAAGAACATCAGCATTACTGGAATAGTTGCTACAACCGATCCTGCCATTAAGTGTTGTCGTGGCACTTCAGAAGAATCTAACATCGCTACCCCACGCGTGATCGTAAATTTTGAGGGATCATCCAATAACATAAATGCTAAAAGAAACTCATTCCATGCTATCATGAAAACATAAAGAGAAACTGAAACAATAGAGGGCAGGCTTAATGGCAATGTAATTTTCAAAATTACGGAGATTCTAGAAAGCCCATCCATTAGTCCAGACTCTTCAATTTCTGTAGGAACAGTTCTGAAGTAGCCTTGCAACATGTAAAGAGCGACTGGAATAGTGGTTACTGGATAAATCATCAAAATTCCAAGGACAGAATTTCTTAAACCAAAAAGAGAAAAGCCTACATAAATAGGTAAAGCTAAAACAATTAATGGAACCATATAAATTAATAATATAGAGCTAGAAAATACTCCCCTTCCCTTAAATCGAAGACGAGCAACAGCGTACGCGCCGGGAATTGCAAATAATAAGGTAATTATCACTGTAAAAATTGAAACAAAAAACGAAGTTATTATGTACGATCCAAAATTAAAATCTGAAAACAACTCAGTATAGCTTCGAAAAAGGTCATAGCCTTTAGAGAAATCAATTGAGAAATTTAAAGGATTTAATAATAACTCAGATTGATTTTTCAAACTTGTCATAACCATGACGTAAAAAGGTATAGCAACAATTGCAGTAAAAAAGATATACCCAAAATTTGTTAAAAATTTTATTATATAATCTTCAAATTGGTGCCTTGTAAGCTCATAAAAATCTATATCTCTCAGTATTTTTGAAGCAGAGATGATTAATATTACTGAAAAGAAACTGTTTAAAAAAAATTCGAGATTATTATAGTGCTTATCCGTCAATCTGGTTATAGGTGAGAGCACGACCAAAGCTACAAACAACAGAAGAAAAATGACTAGTTTATGATTTTTTTTGTATCCTTTAATTCGTGAGCAGACTAAACCTACCGTTAAACCAGACAAAGAAGTTAACAAAACATTAGGTTTGAACGCCTCTCCTGTTGAAAAAGACGATATTACACTCAAACACCACACAATAGTAATTGCCCATAAAGCAGACAACAATGGGGCTAAAATATAACCTTTTTGTATAGATCTCATAAACCTTCTTCCCGGCTTATAAATTTAAAGAAAAGAATAGAAAACAATAAAAGAAATATAAAAATCACTACAGCAACGGCTGCTCCTGCTCCTATATTTGAAAGAGCAAAAGCTTGTTCATATACATTTACCGTTAATGTTCTGGTGCCAGCATTTCCCCCAGTGAGAAGAAAAATGTCGTCAAATTTATTAAAAGTCCAAATAAATCTCAATAGAAAAAGAATACTTAAAATGCCTAATAACATCGGTATACTCAGATACCAAAACTTCTGGAACGGTGATGCTCCATCCATCTCTGCGGCCTCATACATTTCGTTATCAATAGACTGCATTCGCGCTAAAATAAAAAGAAAAGAAAGTGGAAAGTAGCGCCAAATCTCAAATACAGTTACCATAATTAGTGCAAGAGGACGTTTCCCGAAAAAATTTATAGGTGTTTCAATCACTTGCATTTGAATCAGAAGTGCATTTATAGAACCAGAGAAGGGATCAAATAATAATACCCAGGTGAAAGCTACGGCAATAACCGGAGCAACATAGGGAAATAAAAAAAATCCTCGAAATATTCCCTGCCCTCTAAAATTTGCATTTAAGATTAATGCTGCTAACAAACCCATAAGTAGTGCACCTACAGTACCAAAAACGGTGTAAAAGAGAGTTACAAATAAAACTTGAAAAAATTCATCTCTATCAAAAATTTTTATAAAGTTAACCAGGGAAAAATTCAAATTCGTAAGCACATTTTCAGATTTTCCAGTCATTTTGGGAATGGTTTCTTTTGGCGAAATCTTATTAATGTAAAATATTTCATCAGAGGTTACTTTGAGCTTCAATACCTCTCGATATCCACCTTTGAAGCTACCAAGATTGCACGAAAGTTTTGTTTGATTAATTTGACAACGATCATCAAGATTTAAAACTTTTAATCCTTGTGGTATGGTGTCTAATAATTTCACATTATTTATAATTTGATCTCGAGATGAGTTTCGAATTCGATAATGAATCTCACCCTTATCACCCTCTATCTCAAGTTTCCCTTTTAATCGTTCTTTAATTAAAGGTTTTGGAGGTCTCAAATCACTAAGACTAATTGGCTTGAAGCTAATCCAAAAAATTGAAATTAGAGGCAATATAACGATAGAAAAAATAATCAATACAGTGGGAAATAAAAGAACCCACGCTAGCCGTTCCTCTTTTTTTGCTAACGTCCCATTACTTTTGGTGTAATTAAATCCGAGCATAAAGTACTTATTAAATTTTTCGATAGGGGATGTTTGAAAATAAATAAGGGCAGCCAAAAAATGTGACTGCCCTTAGAAAGTCTTTAATTAATTTGAGATAGCTCTTTGTTCATAGCCGCAACTGCAGCAGACGCAGATATCTCATCATCAGTATACTGCCTGACAATCCTATTTATTGCCTGAGAGTTAATGATTTTTGAAGCTAAAGATAACTGTCCCTCGGAAACTCCCCATCGTTTTGCTACACTGAGGCCAGAAACTATTTCATCTATCATCTCTTGTGCATAGAGCTCTGATAAAGGTGCCTTTCTATCAACGCCAACAGGTAATTTAGACCATGCCTTTACAAAAGCCTCTGCGTCAGATGAGTTTCCGCGTCTTACTGGAAACTTTCCCTCAGGAGCAATAGATAAGGTAGATGTATACCCCTCGTTCATTGAATACTCAACAAACTTCATTGCTTCATCGGTTTCAGCATCTGTGGTAATCCCAAAATATCGAACATCTCCCCAAGCAGCGCCTGACGGATTTGATGGTCCTGAAAAAGTGGTCACGATGCCGGTCTTTGAAGCAAGCTCACCACTTGTTGGGTCACTATTTATAGTAGGAGGAGCGCTGTCTCGCAGTCCAGCGAGCTCATCTAAAATAAAAGGTGACCAAATAATCATTGCTGCCTTACCTGCAAAATAAAGTTCTCTTGATTGCTGCCAGAACAATTCACCTGGAGGAGATGCTTTTACGATAGATTTATAAAAATCTAAAACCTCAGTAGTTTTTGCTTCATCAAGTGGACTGAAACCACCGGAGTCAACTGGAGAAACACCATTTGCCAAAAAGACATGCTCTAAGACTTGACTCATAAAGTTTTCATCGACCTTTGTTGCAGCAACAAAACCGTACATTGATGGAGGATTATGAAGTTTCTTCAAGGCCTTTTCTACATTAGCATATGAAGTAGGTGCATCGAGCCCTGCTTTATCAAAAAGATCTTTTCTATATACAACCATTTGTGTCCAACCATCTACTGGAACCGCTGCCACACCATTATCTACGGCAGCCATAGATAGAGCGCCAGACGCAAATGTAGACTTACCTAAGCTATTAACAATATCAGTTGCAGCATCGGTATCAAGTATCCCAGCCTCTGCCCAAGGCAAAGCATACTGCAACGTATGATATATTACGTCTGGTAGATCTCCTGCCGCAAATGCCGCAGTTGCACGAGTACCTAAGTCTTTCTCTGAAATTGGTATCACCTCAACACCTATTCCAGTTTTTGCTTTAAATGACTCAGCCATCGCTTGTTGTTTTGCTAAGCGTGCTGGCTGCTCCTCTGTTGTCCAAAAACGGATATCAGCTATTGCAGTCGCCGCTGACAATCCAATTGAAAGAGCTGATCCTAATAGAAAGCTCTTAGTTATTTTAAATTTACTAATCGTCATATACACTCCCTTTCTTTTTAGTTAAGTTTTGACTATCTTAGCTTCTTCAAGCAAACAAGACAGTTCCTTGCTTGATACGGTAGGTGACCCATCAGACTCACCTGGGTACAAAATAGCCGGGTCGGTCTCCCGCAACAGTTCCACTGCTTCTCCATTTACACGTTTTATAAGTAGAGCAGCTAACTGTTCTCCGGCCTTCTTTGTATCAATCTTGAATGTAGTTAATGGTGGATTAGCAAAAGCACCTTCAGGAACTCCATCATATGAAATGATAGAAAGCTCCTTACCTATTTGTAATCCCAGGTCTGATGCAACTTTATAAGCACCAAGCGCAGCGACATCAGTCGCATACAATATAGCTGTTGGTGGAAAAGATTCGTGCAAAAGCTTTCGGGTAGCATTTTCACCATCTTTCGTAGTCATCACTCCATCTAGAACCATATTGTCACTTCGTTGCAGACCTAATTTTTTTAATCCTTTGAGGTAGCCTTGAAGCCGAAGATGCGCGAAATTATACTCTATATCGCTGTTTACAAAGGCGATATTTCTATGTCCAAGTGAATAAAGACGTTCAACAGCTTGGCACATGGCATTTTCTCCAACAATATCATACCAAGCACAGTCTGTGTGGTCTTGTGTTCTCCCATATAAGACAAAAGGAATGTTTTTAGCTCTTAACAGTTCTATTCTTGCATCTTGTACCTTTGTCCTAGGTAAAATAAATCCATCTGCCTTTCGTTCATCTATTAATCTTTTAATAGTTGAAAGAACTTCATCCTCACTAACAGCAGAAGCTACGGTTAATGACCAATTTTTTTTAGTTGCTGTTTGAGAAACGCCTGTGAGAAAATCTGCTAAAAAAGGTCTCTCACTATCTGTCTGAAAAACAAGCCCAATTGATCGCACTTTTCCTGTTTTGATTGCCTGAGCGTATGCTAACGGACGATAGTCTAACTCGGCAGCTTTCCTCTGCACACGCAATCTTGTTGCCTCCGAGATATCGGAATACTCATTTAAAGCCTTTGAAACAGTTCCCTTTGTGAGATTTAGAGCCTCAGCCAAGTGGTTTATTGTAATTCTATTTACACCACTAGAGTCCATGTCGTCTAATAAATTATCTAATCGCATCAGTCCCCCACGAATCATATTATCATTAACGAAACCGGTTTCGGCAATTATTTTTTTGAATATTGGAATTTAGAAATGATTTTTCTGAATTTTAATTTTCATATGATGAATAAATTTAAGTTAAAAGGTTTTGTTCTTAAAGAAAGGATTATAAAAGGCTTCCGCTGCTCCTTTTAATCCGTTATTTTTATCATAAGATAGCAATATTGGGACTTTATCGACGTATTCTTGATACCTTCCTTTACTCCTTAGCCTCTCAAAAAATCTACTCTCAAAAAATAAGTCGTGTAGTTTTACAGATATTCCACCACAGATAATTACGCATTTTTGACTGCCTGTTATTAAAATATTATTTGCAATTGATGTTGCAAAGATTTCAATCATTAATTTTGCAGCATCTTTTGATATTATATCACCATTAATTGCAGCTTGACCTATCTCTTCTGCGGTTGAGAATTGCGAAACACACTTTTTCTTTGCTACAAGATAATCGTAAATATTTACTAAACCTCTTCCACTTAAAACCTCTTCAGTAGGTACGTAATTCATTCTATCAGCTAACCACTTAAGAAGATCAATTTCCAGTTTGGTTGCAGGAGAAAAATTTACATTACCTCCCTCTCCTTGAATTGGAAGTAGCCCATTATCATGAAACAAAAGAGTACCAACACCAAGACCTGTTCCAGGTCCTGTTATAAGTACATTACTATTATCAATAATCTTTCCGGACTTTAATAAATAAAGCTTATGGTCTTTAAGAACCTCTTTATCTAAAAAATTGAGATTATTTTTGAAAAATGATGTAAATCCTAATCCTTGCGCAGCGAAATCATTAACGGCTAACAAGCTATTACAGCCAATTTTTTTTAAAAGCTCGTTTTTTTTAAAAAACCAATGGTTATTAGTAAACTTTATTAGATTATCTTCGCAAGGTCCGGCGATGGATAAAGATAGATTATCAACAACCAGCTTATTTTTCGAGATATAGTGTAAAATAGCGTGGTCTATATTTTTAAAATCAACGCAATTAAAGAACTCAATATGCTCTATCTCAGATTCCTTATTTTTCTGATAACCAAAACGGGCATTTGTCCCGCCAATGTCGGCAACTAGTAGCTTCAAATCAGCCCCCTACGTCTACTCTGAACTATACACTACATATTTTTATTTTAAGTAAAAGTTTTTTAAATGATTATTTAATATTAGAGGGCACTCAATTATTGGCATGTGACCTACACCCTCCAAAACTATAAGATCAGAGCTTTTGATCATTTTATTCATATCAGAATGATAGGATACCGGGCACAGTTGATCACGTTCACCACATATAATAAGCGTTTTGCAATCAACGTTTTCTAAAATGGAGGTTTGATCCTTTCGGTCTCTAAGTGCAACAGATTGATTGTAAAATACTTTTTTATCCAGTTTAGATGCCATATCTACACATTGTTGAATAAGTTTATTTTTATCTCTGCAGTCATCAGGAAAGTATCGAGATATATAATCAGATTTCATTAACGTTATTAAATCTAATGCGTCCAACTCTTTAAGTGTTTTATTCCTCCTATCCTTTACCTCCTCTTTTTCTTCATAAGGATTAGTATTTAGTAAAGCTAAAGAGAGCACTCTTTTACTATGTTGCTTGACAAGTTCCATAGCAATAATGCCTCCCATGGAGTGGCCTAGAAGATGAAATTTATTCGGTAAATTTGAGGCTAAATTTTCAACACCCAACTCAATATCACGATGTTCATTGAACTCAATAACTATAACATTAAAAAAGTTTTCTAACACATTGATTTGATGAGAAAAAACGTCCTGATTACACATCATTCCTGGCATAAGAACGATAAATGGCTTCATTTTACTAGTGACGCACCCTCTGCTAATGATTTCAGCTTTGCATAGGCGATGTCTGGATCTACAGCTCCAAATCCAGCAAATGTACCAAAACCGCAATCCGTGCCACCAATTACACGGTCGTGTCCTACAATATTCACGAACTTATTTATCCTTTCTGCAACAAGCATTGGATGCTCAACAAAGTTCGTAGTAGAATCTAAGCATCCAGGTACAAGTATTTTGTTGTCCGGAATATCATTCTTTCGCTCTTGAAAAATTTGCCATTCATGGGCATGCCTTGGATTGGAGGTTTCAAAAAGTAAGTACTGTGCTTTTGACGACATAAGTGTATCAAACATTTTTTTCATTGAAATATCGCAAACATGCGGACCCTCATAGTTTCCCCAACAGATGTGAACTCTAATTTTTTCTGAAGGAATGTCTCTTAAAGCATGATTCAGTGCTTCCACATGGAGGTTCGCAATTTTAATAAAATCTTCATCGGATAGATCATTAAATAGCATATGTCGAGACAATGCTAAATCAGGACAATCAAGTTGTAGCGTGAGACCTTCAGCAACTATTGCATCATATTCTTGTTTCATTGCCTCAGCTAAGGCCTCAAGGTATTTTTCTCTACTAGGATAGTAATCATTCTGAAGAAAAAGAGAAATAACTCCAGGTGAAGCAGCGTTCATAAAGCCTCTTTCAACATTATTAACTTTCATAGCCGACTTTAGGTTTTTTATGTCTTTTTGGAGTTCATTATTTTCTTTTGATTTTACTTCACCCACACACATCGGACGAGCGTACTGGGGGGTTCCACCGTCATCAGCTAACTTTTTTAAATATTGTGGAAATAATTTCAAGTCTTGAGGTGCATTCCTTGGACTATCGCCATCAAACCCTGTATATCTATCTTTGACATATGTAGCATAGGAAATTTTACTTGTTTCTCCATCAGAGACTATATCAATACCGGAATCTTTCTGTTTCTTTACAGTTGCTTCAACTGCTTTCTTCATAACGTCATCGAATTCATCAATTGAAAAAGGTTCATTTTTTTCTCTAGCAAAAATAAAATCTACGACTTTTTGAGATCTAGGAAGAGATCCTACGTGTGTTGTTAGTACTTTCACTTTATGGCCTCCATGTTGCACCAGCTGGATCGTCTGTCGGTATTACCCTGTACAAACCACTTTCACCGGTCATTGACGGTTCTAATGTATAATCTAGATCTTCTGGCACAGAAAAAGTGTCGCCAGGATTTAAAACTGTTTTAAAAGTATTGGAAAAGAACTTCCAATGACCCTTAACGGGCATCAAAACATTTATTTTATTTGATTTTTGAGAGGTGTTTGAAAGTGAATTTCTAGAAATAAATTCAACTTCAAATCCTGGCTTGTCTACCAGTTTAGCTTTTTCACCAATAACTTTAGCAGGATTATCTTTAGATAAAGATAAAAGGTCTAAATATCTTGCAACATGATTGGCAATAATATCATCCCCTTTTAGCTCTGGAAATTCAAATAACTCTTTCTCTGTTAGTGAAGGCATTGGGTTCATATTATCCGGTAAGCTTTCACCTTTTTTTGTGTCATAGAGTTTACCTTTTTCGGACAACACGAGCCCATGATTTTTTGCGTCCTCTAAAACTTGTGGAGCCCAAATGACACCTCCTCCGGCATCATCACCCCCTAAAATTGCCATAATCATCCCATAGTCATTCCCTATATTTTCAAAACCCCTAAAAATCCCTGTAGGAATATTAATAATGTCTCCTTCTTGAAGAACAACCTCACCCGCAGTACCCCAACGACCCCAAAAAAAGCGCCATCTTCCCTTCAACACAAAAAATACCTCAGCAGTTCTGTGACTATGGAGCGAATTCCTACATTTTGGTGGTTGCCCGGCAGCCCCAATATTAAATCCATGAGGAAGGGCAAGATGGACGTGTTGATCTGGGCTCTCAGAAACACCCGCACCTATAATAGTAAAGTTTTCCTTTTGGTCAGATCCTGGTGTATGGGCATCGATAAAGGCTGTTTTACAAGGTATAAGTTCACCATAACGTATAATTCTGCTTTCGATATCTAACTGAGACATAAGTTCTCCTTTTTTTTACCAATATAAAATTTATTTTTGCATATATATTTGTTTCCAAATTGAAACTGGATCAAAAAGAGTAAATTCCTTTCTTAATCCATAGGGACCAAATTCGGCGTGGGTAAATCCCATAATGTATACCTCTGCACCACTGGGTTCGTCGAACATACCCCAACCTTCGTGTTTACCACTTAAACTCCAACGGACAGCCGCTCTTGGCGAAAGCATAGGGTCTTCCCTGCCAATAACATGCTCTAGTTTAAATGTTGCGTTTGGAAAAGACGATCTCAGCCCCATCCATAAAAATTCAGTATCAGCCCAGGAATGAACCGTAGTGCTTCCAGGGTGTTCGGTTTGAACCGCTCGATCATATTCTTTTTGGATAATAGAGTAGTTTTTTTGCATTATTCCAGTAAGAATTTCACTTAACTTCTGGCCCCACTCATTATCATTTCCAGAGCCTGTATAAGGACCCTTAACATCTATTGACGGAGAAAAGGGCTTAATACAATTTTCTGGACCCCCCTCTCTTTCAATTAAGTCTAAAGCAAATTTTTTGGGGTCCATGCCTAATTGTTTAACAATCCCAGCTGTGTCTCTGATTAACCATTCATCATTTATCTGATTATTTATAGCGGAACAATCTGCAATTGCTCTTATTACAAAACGCTTACCAGTTGCTTTACCAAAATAGCCGTTACCTAGGTGAGTTCCCATTGTTAATAAGCGGTGTGAAGATAAAAAGCCAGTTTTATCATCTCCACTCCATATCACATCTTCACCCGTTAATTGTCGATCTGGGAATTCAGATAAAGTTGCTAAGGTTCCATTAATTGTATTTTGATTGCCAATCGAAATACCTTCAGGAAAGCGCATGGGAATATCTTTAGTGTAATAATGATTTAATGTATCGATACCCCTATCTTCCCAGATTTCTTTAGTAATTCCTAGAATATAGTCTGGTAGATCTTTCCATTTCTCCGCGAAGCCCTTCATTATTAATTTCCTTTATTAATTTTGGTTGATTTTCTTAAAATAAGGGGTCCGTCAACCTTAATTTTTTGAGGTCTTGCCTCGGGATTTTCTATTTTTTCAATCAGTATCTCTACAGTCTCTCTAACCATGATATTTACTGGCTGTTGGACGGTTGTTAGTAAATATGAGGGCCAAGATGCCGCAGGAACGTCGTCGTAACCCACAACTGAAACATCGTCCGGGATTTTTAGTCCAAGTTCATATCTGAGGGTATCCATAACCGCAAAGGCCATATGATCGTTAGCTACAAATACCGCCTCAGGAGGATTGTTTAAGAACATTGATCTTGTAGCTTCTCTAGACTCTTCAAGTACAAAATTACCTACTTTCCTACTATGTAAAGATAGTCCAGCATCATTGAGTATAGAGATAAAACCAGCCTCACGGTCTCTTTGAGTAGAGGCACCTTCCCATCCTGCTATGTAACTAATCTTCTTATGACCAGAACTAATTAAGAATTTTGCAATTTTTTTGCCACCTTCAATGTTATCAGAGGTGATGGCTGACATATTTGGTTCGTCTTGAGCTCTATTAAATAGAACCATAGGGACTCCAGCATTACGGCATCTTTCGGATAAACCAGAGGACATTGACACTGATGCAGCAATTATTCCATCTACTTGATAGTCCAAAATTTCTTCGATTACGTTATCTATACTTTGCCTGTCTTTACCCGCCATAAAAATCAACACATGATATCCTTTTTCCTGGAGACAATTCGAGAGGCGTTCTAGCGCCTCAGGATAGAACTGGTTTTCTAAGTATGCTACGACTACACCGATCATACGACTTTTGCCGGATACCATAGCTCTAGCAATTGAGTTGGGTCGATATCCCAGGCTTAAAGCGGCTTCTTTTACTTTTGTGGTGGTTTTTATAGAAACGGATGCTCCGGGGGTAAATACCCTACTTACAGCCGATTGGGAAACTCCAGCAAGCTCGGCTACGTCAGCAGATGTTACTTTTGAGTTCTTCATTCTGCTGTCCAACCTCCATCTATTACTAGAGAGCTGCCAGTAATTAACGCAGATGCATCAGAAGCTAAGAAAACTACTGCTCCCATAATATCTTCAACTTTCCCAACTCGACCCAATTTAATTTTACTTTTAATCCAAGAGAGTTTTTTGGGGTCATCAAAGGTGGGTTTAGTCAAATCAGTTAGTATAAAAGTCGGACATATTGTATTAACTCTTATGTTAGAGCTACCCAATTCAATTGCAATCGATTTAGTAAAGCCTTCTACAGCATGTTTAGAAGCGCTGTATACGGCACGCTCTTGCCCTCCAACCAGTCCCATTTGTGATGAAATATTAATTAATGAACCACTTTTATTTGCGGACATTAACCTTCTTGCCACCGCCATAGTAAGAAAATAGGCACCTTTTAAATTAACGCTCATTACATCATCAAAATCAGCTTCCTTGGTTTCAACAGAAAGAGAATGCTTAGCAATTCCTGCTGAGTTTACTAAAATATCAAAAGGATCTAAACGGTTTATAGTTTGAAGTATTCTATCAGTCTTTGAAACATCTAACTCTACTAACTCGGTAGAAATTCCCTTATCTTTTAAAGAGGCGCTTAGTTCTTCTAATTTCTGTGACCTTCTTGCAGCAATTGTTATAGAAGCTCCATATTCAGCAAGAGCGACTGCGCATGCTAAACCAATTCCCGAGGAGGCTCCTGCAATAAGAGCACGTTTGTTTTTTAACGAAAATGAGGGTGTGCTAGGTAAATTCATTGGTAGTTCTCATCTATGTTAATATCGCTATGTGATCTCGATTTATTTAATTCCCTAAGCCTTTGAAAAACATTTATTCCAATCTGATCATACATATCCAAAAGATCAACTAAAACCCAGTTCTCCCTAATTAAACCATCCTCTCCTAACTTCCAAAAGTCGAGACTACGTAAAAATATTTCTTTATTAACTGGTGCAATTCCCAACCATCCGTCGAAATTTAATTGCATATGCATATTTGGCCAGCCGGTTTCACATACATATAACCCCTCTGCAATCCAATATGTATCGGCTTTCCATTTCGAATGGAAGTCTGACTTGTCATCTACCGTTCGATCTGGCATTGCATTTAGAAAAGGTATTTGATGCCAGTTTCTAAACCCTGAAATTCCTCTGCAAGTTCCAATTCCGGCAGGACCATACCAATTGAACTGAGGATGCCAATATTTTTCAAGTTTCATTGCTTTTGGGTTTGGGTCAGACGGGTGCTTACACAAATCTGTAAGCATGTTTTTAATTTTCAACATACTTGTATTTCCGTCGCCTCTCGCATATAAACCATCACCAGATATTGGACCAGGAGTGCACATGAACTTCCCCAGCTGTGGTGCCATCGGCCATGAGTTTGATTGCATCATTAGCTCTGGTAAGTCCCATATTGCTTGAATCTCAACTATCTTTTCTTTATCAAATCTGTAAAACTCATGAAATCGCATGTGAGCAAGTTGTCCCGTCGGTAAAATATCTAAAAAAGAAGATACAAAGGTTCCAAAATAGTTTCCCATACAGGCAACCCAGTCAGTTCCTTCTGGAGTTTCACCCGCTAAAATTATGAGATCTCTTCTTTCAAGATTTGGAAATGCTCTTAAAAGAGGCTTATACGTAGTACCGAAATAATTTTCTGTTCCTTTTATCGTTCCAAAAGGAAAACACATCTTAATTTGACATTCTGGAACTAGTATTTTTTCAAGTTGTTCTTGAACAGTCTGATCTGAAAAATCCCTCATGGCAGATAATAGAGGAGCGATATGATCTTTAAGTTTTTCCGATTTACTAGCACTCATTAATCTGCTGAACCCCCATAAGGAATATTTTTCCCTCCAAAGCGCCTTACCCTCAAGTTACACTGTTCTGCATGCCCAATAAACCCTTCAAGAACGCATAGACGCGACCCATACTCACCAATTTTTGTAGCAGCTTCATCAGTCAGAATTTTTTGATAGCTATGAGTTTTCAAAAATTTACCCACCCATAATCCCCCAGTATATCTACCTGCTTTTTTTGTAGGAAGAGTATGATTGGTGCCAATCACTTTATCTCCGTTCGCTACATTCGTTCTTTGACCTAAGAACAATGCACCGTAGGAATGCATATGCTCTAGATACCAATCGTCTCTATCAGTCATTACTTGTACATGTTCATAGGCCATTTCGTTTGCAACAGACAACATCTCTTCGTGAGTGTCACATAGCACTATATCACCATAGTCCCTCCAGCTAGCACTGGCAGTATCAGATGTTGGTAAAATTTTTAAAAGTCTTTCAATTTCTTTAATGGTTTCGTTTGCTAAGCTCTCTGAGTTAGTTATCAAGCAAGCCGGGGAATTATATCCATGTTCTGCCTGGCCGAGAAGATCGGTGGCACACATTTCAGCGTCAACAGTTTCGTCTGCGATAACCATTGTTTCAGTGGGTCCAGCAAAAAGATCAATTCCCACCCGACCAAATAACTGGCGTTTTGCTTCAGCAACAAATGCATTTCCAGGTCCAACCAGCATATCGACTGACTTAATCGTTTCAGTGCCAATAGCCATTGCTGCGACAGCTTGAATACCACCTAGCACGTATATTTCGTTGGCTCCTCCCATTTTCATTGCTGCAACGATTGCCGGATGAGGTTCTCCATTTACAGGCGGCGCGGATGAGATAATACGTGGTACGCCTGCAACTGAAGCTGTTAAAACTGACATATGTGCAGAGGCTACCATGGGAAACTTGCCTCCAGGAACATAACACCCTACTGATTGCACTGGGATATTTTTATGACCTAAAACTACTCCTGGCAAAGTTTCGACCTCTACATCACTCATACTATTCATCTGCTCTTTCGCAAACCTTCTAATCTGATTTTGAGCAAATTTGATATCTTCCATATCACGCGTAGAAACTTTTTGCATTGCGGCGTCAATTTCGGATTCTGTTAGCAAAAAGTTTGGTCGATCAAAGTTATCAAACTTTTTTGAAAGCTCACGAACAGCTTCATCTCCTTTCACTTCAACTTCTTTCAATGTTTTTTCGACCACAGTCCTTACGTTAAAATCCTCTTCAAGCTTTTCACCCTCTGATTTACTGTTTTTAATTTTTCTAACCGCCATTTTTTAAACCTCTACCTTTAAAATTAATAAAAAATTTTTCTTCAATTATTTCTTCTCAAAATTTATCCCTTAACTGCTCCAGCAGTCAGTCCACTTACAATCTGCCTTTGAAAAAACATGACCATAATAAATAAGGGTGCAGTAGTCGAAACAACTGCTGCTACAGCAAACATTACATTTCCCTCAGTTTGTGTAGTTCCCATAAAACTAGCTATCTTGGGCACCATGGTTTGGTTGTTTTGTGATAAGAGCATAGATGTTATAGCAAAATCATTGTAAGCCAATAAAAAGCTAAACAGTCCTGTTGTAATAACACCAGGCCACATCACAGGTATAATAACGTGCCTAAAAGCCTGAAACTGCGTGCATCCGTCGACTTTTGCGCTTTCATCTAATTCTTTCGGAATTTTTTGAAAAAAACTATGCAACATCCATAATGTAAAAGGCTGATTGATGGCGACCAAGACTATAACAGTGGTTGCTAAATGTCCCCACAAATTCCACTCATAAAATGGTAGCAAATAACCAGCTACTAACGTTATCGGAGGCATAGCTCTAAAAATAAGAGCAGTTATCAACAGCCAAAAGGTATACTTGTAAGATGATCTTGAAAGCGCATACCCGCCTAGTGTCCCGATTGTTAAAGACGTCCCTACTACAAAGAAGCATACTAGAGTTGTATTTATGACCGCTTGCCAAAAGTTCTCTTGCACCCAAGCTCCATAATAACCATCTCCCGTAAAGGCCCCACCTTTCTCAGCAATAGTACGTGGTGCAAACAGAGCGTTCATCCAATCTGCTTTTGAAAAGAAGTCGGCTTCTATCTTAAAAGATCCCCAAAGAGTCCAAATGAACGGAAAAGCTGCAATAATTAGCCAAAAAACAATAAATATCGATATGGAAACTTTGAGCGAGATAGGAAGTTTAAGAGAGTGATTTATCATTTTGCACTCTTTTCGTTGAAATCACGCCAAGTTCTAATCAAAACAGGAAATAATAGAATAGAGACACCTATTATTGTTAAAACTGAAGATGTTGCTGCAGACGAAAGTAATCTAGTTTCTCCCCCTAAGTCATTGAAAATAAACCATGAAAGAGATTGTGCATGTGCTTCAGCACTAAAGCCAACTATAGGTTCAAAGACTCTAAAATTATCCATTAATTGCATCAATGCTACAAAAGTAATAAGCGGCATTAGATGAGGTATCACTACATACCAAACTTGTTGTAACCTTGACGCACCATCAATTTTAGCGCTTTCTATTGTGTCCATCGGTAAGGTTTGTAATCCTGCATAAAAGACAACGAATGAAAAAGGAGCAGCATGCCAAACGCCATAAACTATCAACATAACCCAAGTTAGACCAGTGGATGCCTTTAGAGATAAATCAGGGTCTTCAAATACATATTGCAGTGCTTCACCAATTATTCCTCTACTGTCTATCATCCAAAATAAGACAAGAGACCCTATCAAAGGAGAGACAATCATTGGAAGAAGGGAGAAAAAGATAGTTAAACCCTTTAAATTCTGATGAAGGGAATTCACAGCCAGTGCAATAATAAAACCAAAAACGAGCATTAACGGTGTCACTGTGAATGTGAATGTCAAGGTAAAAGCCATAGCTCTATAAAAAGGTAGGTTCCCAATATTATTTCTAAATTCTGCGAAATTATTGGACTCTACCCATATTTCTTTTATTTCGTTTACCGCAAGATGGCCTCTGTCCTTATAAATTTCTAAACCAACAAACTTTCCTAATGGTTCGGATTTCCTTAAATCTCTTGTTGCTTCTTGATCAATTGTTGTTTCTTGCTTGCAACCAAAAGGATCACAGTTCTCTGTAACGATAATTACAGCATCATGAGGGGTAAATAGTGACTGAATGACAATTGAAAAAATTGGCAAAGCAATAAAAAGTAGCATTGCAGATGCTGTAGGCAAAAAGAACCAAAAAAAAGTTTTATGTTTCATTAAATAAACTCTGGAACCAAAAAATTATCAGGGAAGCATTAAGCTTCCCTGATACAAGATCGCTTTTAGTTAAGGAAACCCTTCTCTTTTGCGGCTGCAGTATAAGCAGCTTCAACGTCTGCAAGAGCAGTGGCTGCATCTTCTTTACCTTGCATAAAGTCTACAATTTCACTACCAAGAGCTGAGTGTAGAAGTCCTTGATAAGGTAGCATAGGATATGGAATTGCATTCATTCTTGCTGCAGCAGCAACGCCTACATTTGCTGGACCAGGCTTAAATCCTTCGATCAGCCAAACAGCTAATGGCATCATTTTATCGTCCAATCTTTTAGGATTAATACCATTCATCATTGCTATAAACGTAGCTTCAGCTTCTGCATCTGAGATGTTTTTAGCAACAGTCCAACCGTCCCACCAAAGTGTTGTTGCAGGAGTTGATCCTCCTCCAACAGTCATAGGATCTCCTAGTGTAGTTGTTTTTACTACCGTTGGAGTTGACTGCTCAGGATCCATTAAAGGACCCATTCTTGATCCCCACATATTCATCATAGCTACATTACCAGCTTTCCACTCAGCTGAGGTCGCGTTTGAGTCATGAGTCAAGAAATCTGGATTCATGTATGCGGAAAGAGCTTTTAACATCTCAAGTGTAGCTACTCCCTTTGCATTATTAATTGACACTTCAGCTGAACCCGGCTTAAAAAATTCACCTCCATGACCAATATACATATTTGTAAATTCCTGAGCTAAATTCCAGCCAGCTTTATAGGCACCTCCTAAAGGATAATCCATTAAACCTTTATCTTTTATGATTTTTGCTCCAGCGAGCATTTCTTCATAGGTTTTTGGAGCTGATATGCCAGCTTTTTCTAAAATATCTGAACGATAAACCAAGTGTTGTGCATTTGCCATAAAAGCAACGGCCATAACTTTACCATTAATTGTGATAAGCTGGTTTTTCTTTAGGCCTTTTCCATGTTTTGCAACAAGATCATCTAATGGTCTAATCACATCATTATTCATTAACGCAACTATTGATGAATTGGCTATAATGGCGGAAGTATACTCCGCTGGATTACCACTCATACCAGCAACATTTATTTTTTGGTGATCAGCTGTCAAGTTAGCTTTAACTTCTGATCCCTTACATACCTTTGCACCATCGGCAACTGCATGGATTGCTGGAAACTCGTTACCTACAATGCTAACCCTTGCTGATATTTTACATCCGTGACCATCAGCAAAAATAGGGGCAGCAAAAACAGCTATAGCACTTGCTACAACCAACCGCATAATATTTTTAATCATAATAAAACTCCATGATAGTTTTGTGCTTCATATTAAAAGCACTAGGTTTGTCTCGATTTCTCGAGAAATTATGGGAAAAATTAACTCCCAATTCGATCCCCCGTTTTATGATCAAACAGGTGACATTTCTTTGATGGAATATGAATTGAAACATAATCCTCAATATTCGCTCTGTAATCTTTTTCAGTTTTTATGCTTACCAATGATTGCCCAATTTTTACAGTAACCATAGTCGCATCACCTAAGATTTCTAATGTGTAAATTGGAGCATTTATTTGACCGCCACTTTTCACAACGCTAGCGTCTTCGGCTCTGAAACCTAATGTGACTTTTGAGTTTTTAACATTTAATCCACTTACTGAGGTCAAATCAGCAGTGAATTTTTTATTAATAACCTCTCCGTCAATTAAATTCATGGCAGGAGAACCTATAAAGCTCGCCACAAAAGCGTTAGCTGGGTTATCATATATCTCCGTAGGACTACCTACCTGCTGAATAATCCCCTCTTTCATAACAACCACTCTGTCTGCAAGTGTCATAGCCTCAACTTGGTCATGCGTCACATAGACAGTTGTGACGGCAAGTTCATGGCTAAGGTTTTTTATTTGAGCGCGTGTAGATACTCTTAACTTGGCATCCAGATTTGATAAAGGTTCATCCATTAAAAATACGTTTGGCTCTCTTACGATAGCGCGCGCTAAAGCTACCCTCTGCCTCTGACCGCCTGATAATTCAGCAGGCTTACGATGAAGAAAATTCTCTAATTCCACCATTTTTACGGCACGCATAACTTTTTCATTATGCGTAGATTTATCTATTCCCCTGACCTTAAGAGGAAACCTTATGTTTTCGTACACGTTCATGTTTGGGTAAAGTGCATAACTCTGAAACACCATTGCGACATCACGATCCTTTGGCTCAAGGTCATTTATTTTTTTGCCATCTACTAAGATATCACCGTTGGTTGCGTCTTCTAATCCAGCAATCATTCTCATAGTTGTTGTTTTTCCACAGCCTGATGGCCCCAATAGTACAAGAAATTCTTTATCAGCTATTATTAAATTGAAATCATCTACCGCTGTAAAATTACCCCAACGTTTGGTAAGTTTTTTAAGTTGAATTTCAGCCATTTAAGTTTCCAAAATAAACTTATTGCATACGTTTGCAACTCGATATTAAAATGTTAGTATATAATTTTAGATTCTAGCAAGTATTTTTGCAATTTGCTTTAACCTGACATAGTAAGGACCATAAGAAGCCCATAACAATGATTAATTAAAGAAGAAGTAGGTGAGTTTTCTAACTGAAAAAAACTTAGTGCTTGAGTTTTATCAGGCATTACAAACATCTGACATAGAAGATACGAAAAAAGTTTTTTTGAAATATTGTTCTAAAGACCTTATCTGGCGTGGTTTTCATCCTTTTAATAAAATAAATGGTTGCGGTTCTGTATGTGAGCTTTTCTGGAAACCTTTGAGATCCAGTTTGTCTAAACTTACAAGAAGAATGGATATTTTTTTTGCGGGAAACAATACTATTTCGGGTAACGAAGGTGTTTGGGTGGCGTCAATGGG
>ENA-OSEY01000254-OSEY01000254.1-marine-metagenome-genome-assembly--contig:-NODE-254-length-39201-cov-5.901902_pt1 | contig 39201 bp, 37 predicted proteins | sample MGYA00248465_ERZ534230 | MGnify/ENA primary metagenome ERZ534230 (study PRJEB26409, sample SAMN06344110) | marine metagenome | isolation source: Sea water from surface | place: Atlantic Ocean:Southern... | reverse complement strand
CAATTAAAATGCTCAGATGTTGTTGCTGCATAATTTTCTTATCCTTGGCTTTGGATTAGCTATTCTTATATGGGGTGCGGATAGGTTTGTGGCTCAGTCATCAATCATTGCCAAAAGAATTGGTGTCAGCGATTTAATCATTGGATTGACTCTGGTTGCATTTGGGACCTCAGCTCCTGAGATCTTCATTGGTATCTCGGGTATTTTTAATGAAAGTGCAGCTTTGTCGCTTGGCACGGTCATAGGATCAAACATTTCAAATATTGCTTTAATATTTGGTATTGCTTGCTTTTCTCTTAGGAAACAAATCACTGATTCTTTGATCAACCTACTGCCATTTGTTATTTCAGTTGTATGGTTAGGAATTGCTTTATTTAATGGAAAAATAAATCATATTGAAGCAATTGTTTTTATCGGGATATTAGGTCTCTTCCTTTTCACCCTTTTCAAATCAAATGATTTAAATGAAGAAAATATTCAAAATCAGGCCAGCAGCATATTTAAAGATATCTTTTGGCTATCAATAGGATTAATTGGATTAATTTTTGGATCACATCTTTCTGTGACACATGCCGAGAATATTGCTGTAATTCTAGGGGTCCCTGAAATGATTATTGGCTTAACAATCCTTGCCCTAGGTACAAGCCTTCCCGAGTTAGCTGCAAGTGTTGCTGCTTTAGTAAAAAAGAAAGCTCAGATGGTGGTAGGTAACATCATTGGTTCAAATATATTTAATTTGGTATTTGTTGTTCCAATGATTGGATTTTTTTCTACTTTAACCCTAGAGGATACGATCTTTGTAAGAGATTTTTTGGTTTTAGCTCTTCTAAGTACTGCTTTTTTAGCAGCAATTATAGTGCTTAAATTTGCTGCCTTTAAGGGATGGTTAATGAAACTCTTTGGTTTAACTTTCGTTAGTAGCTACATCGCCTACATCATGCTTCTGAGCGGGCTGATTTAAGGTCCTCAAATAGATCATAAAAAATATTGAAATAAAAAAAGTTGCTACTTCAAAAATAAAAAAGCTATTTAAAAAACCTGGTGCTGTAGGTATTAAAGATAAAAGATAACGACCGGCTGCAATTGAGAAGGTTAAAAAGGCTAGTATAAATAGTGCTTTATTGGCTAAATATTTACTAAAAAGCCCAAGCAAACAAAATATTCCTACCATTAAGTTTATTCCTCCGTACAATCCTGCTACCTCAGAGTAGCCTATTGGTGCTGATACGCTAAGACCAACAGCCAACATAAAAGAAGGGATATCAAATTCTAAAATTTCTCTAACAGGTTCAATAACGGCCCAAGCTCCTATTCCAAAATAAAGAATAAAATATAAAAATAAGTAAATTCTTAAAAGCCAGATCATTATCTAAAAAATTTCATTTTTTCGCTTATTGTGAGCCCTTCTCACAAGCAGTATACCTAGGGTAGTGATTATAAAGAAAACTACACTAATTGTATGAACCCCCATGGTAAAAAATGAAATAAATAATGTTAATGTCCATGCACTGTAAGAAACGAAGATTGGCCAAATTGGCGAGGTAGGATTTCTTCCAGAAAAATACCTAACAACAAAATACAGCATAGTAAGATAAAAAGCTGGCATAACGGTTCTGTGCCTAAATTCATCGAGTAGTTCAGGATCAATGCCAACCGCGAAGTAAGGCACATCAAAAGAATCGTAGAAGAAAATTAAACCAATTGCCTGGACTCCAATCCAAGTGGAGGCAACAATTATAAAGATGTTTGTAAGCCTATCCATAATTCAAACCACTCTTGTAAAATATTACTTTTTACAGCGAAATTGTGCTTATGAATAACCAATTTAGTGGAAGAATCGAAAATCCTCAAGTTATTGAAGAACTCATTGCAGATAAAAATTCAAATAAATTGTTTGTTTTCGGCGCAAATTGGTGCCCGGATGCTATGAATTTACTGCAAAAACTTAACGATACAAGCGTAAAAAAAGTCCTTGATAATGAGTTTATTACCTACTTCATAGATGTTGAAAAATATTCAATCAATATGGAAATTTATAAATCTTTTGGTCTGGACGCAATTGAAGGCATACCTAGAGTTTTTTTGGTAAGTAAAAGTGGGAGAGTCTTAAATTTAGATACCAATGATCATTGGAGAGATTCGAGAAATATTCCTGATACAGAATTTGTAAAGTACTTACAAAGCTTTAGCCCTGAATTATAAATTAATGTTAATCCTCAGCAGCTTCTTGTGTTACCCCGGTTAGTTTTGCCTGTGAAATGATGTAAGCTTGAATTTGGTTTGCCTGCTCGAGACTTAAAACGTCTTTAAATGATGCCATTCCTTTTTCTGAATGCATGCCTCCCAAAATAACTCCCAAGAAAGTTTTGTGGCCGACTTCATCTAGATACCTTAAGTCAGGAATAACTCCACCTCCAATAACTCCTGCACCATGACAAAACTGGCAATGTTCATGATATTCATACTCGCCTCGGGCAATAGTGAGGGCATCTGTTGTCATTGAAGGTACAACCGGATTAACTTTTGCAATGGATTGAACTGGCGGACTCATCTCCTCTCCACCCAACTTAAAAACAAGCATGCGACCATTTTGTGCTGGATTTTTATTTGCAGATGGAAATGCTCCCGCTAAGGCATAAGCTCCTCCATAACCAACTTGAACAGCAATATATTGCTCTTCATCAATCATGTATGTGATCGGTGGGGCGATTATTCCTTGCCCAGTATCGACACTCCACAACATCTCCCCGGAGGCAGCATCAAAAGCAATAAATCTTCCATCAGAAGTTCCTTGAAGTACCAAGTCTCCAGCAGTTGATAAAAGTCCACCGCTCCACGGTCTTTGATACTGTTCTCGCCAAACTTCTTTTTGAGCGACTGGATCCCAAGCCAGTAAATACCCAAATGTAGCTTTGTCAACCATAGCCAACTCATCTGGATTTTTAGGTAAATAAGTCATTTCAACCTGTTGACCTGTATTCCACGTCTTTCGATTGTATTTAAAGTCCTTATCATGACTGTAAACAAAAAGCATTTCTTGAGCTGGAATGTAAACAAGCCCAGTATCAGGATTAAAAGCCATGGGTTGCCAATTATGACCGCCAAGTGGACCTGGGGTTGTTAATGCTGGAGTATTAAAATAATTATTTGCAGGATTTTCAATCGGTCTTCCTGTCTCCATATCAACATGAGTTGCCCAGTTAATTGGCACATAATTTTCAGCTGATATTAATTCTCCATTCGTTCGATCAATCACATAAAAGAAACCGTTTTTTGGAGCCTGCATGATTACTTTTCGGATTTGGCCATTAATTTCAAGATCGGCAAGGATCATATGTTGAGTAGCTGTATAATCCCATGAATCCCCAGGCGTGGTCTGATAATGCCACTTATAATCTCCCGTATCAGGATCAAGGGCTACGATGGATGATAGGTATAAATTATCACCTCCTCCAGGACTTCTGACATATCTATTCCATGGCGAACCATTACCTGTACCAATATACAAAGTATCTAGAACTGGATCATAAGCCATAGAATCCCAAACAGTTCCTCCACCGCCGTATTCCCACCATTTTCCACCAGACCAGGTTTTGGCAGCTATCTCCATTTCAGGAGATTCAAAAGGCTCATTAGGGTTACCTGGAACAGTATAAAATCTCCATAATTCATCACCACTATCGACGTCATAGGCAGTAACATAGCCTCTTACTCCAAACTCACCACCACCGTTACCAATAATCACATTACCCTTAACAATTCTAGGAGCTCCAGTGATCGTGTATGGCCATGATTTATCTATTGTTAAAATGCTCCAATTTTCATTACCAGTATCTTTATCTAATGAAATTAATCTGCCATCTAACGTCCCAAAAAAGATAGAGTTTTCATAAAGAGCTACGCCTCTATTAACGACATCGCAGCAAGCATTATTTGCCCACGCACGTTCAACCTGTGGATCATGAGTCCATAGCAAATCACCCGTTTTTGCATCCAATGCATGCACTACACTCCATGGCGCTGTTATAAACATGACTCCATCTTTTACAATCGGAGTAGTTTCATGACCTCGATTTGTGCCGGTCTCAAAAGACCAAGATAACCCAATCTGATCTACGTTAGAGGTATTAATTTGATCCAATGGGCTGTGCCTTTCTTCTGCATAAGTTCTCCCATGCAATAACCACTCATTTGGACTGGAGTTAAAATCTACAAGTGGATTTTTTGAATCAACTGACTCGCTACAGCTGAAAATTAAAAACAGTAATGGTAAGACAAGGAAATAATTTTTCATATAAAGATTCTAGCAAAAAAATCATTGTTGTTTAATTTAAGAAGACCCGATCATTTTGCTAACTTTTTTAGTCTTGATGATAGTAGATTTAACTTTAAATTATTTGCAGACCCGACCGATGAAGAATTTGTTTTTGAAGACAAACTTTTATGCTTGTTGGGATTATTCTTTACAGACCTATAAGCATCCCTAAAAGGTATGCCTTGCTGAACGAGCGCATTTGCCTGATCAGTCATTTGCATATCAGAGTCAATCATCTCTGCAGCTCTCTTTTTATTGATTTTTAATGATTTGATTAATGCAGGTGCCAGAGAAAATGAAGATTCGCATATATTAAATGCATTAATGATTGCTCCTTTAGATATCTGCAAATCTCTGTGGTAGCCGCTAGGAAGTGAAATCAAGTTCTCAATTTCAGCATAATAACCTGCCAGTTTTGCATAATTGGCTCTCATTATCTCTACGGTATCGGGGTTTGACTTATTGGGCATAATAGAAGATCCGGTTGTAAATTCCTTACCAATCTCAATTAAATTAAATTCAGTTGAAGTAAATAAGCTCAAATCCCATGATAATTTTCTTAAATCCAAGAAAGGTTGCTTCAAAGCACCTAAAATTTCTAAATCCATTTTGCCTCTGCTATTTTGAACATATAAAGCATTCACTTGAGGTCTTCTGAAGCCTAGCTTCTTGGTTGAGAGCTCTCTTTTGATAGGTAAATTAACTCCATAGCCTGCAGCCGTTCCTAGGGGATTGATATTAGTCCAATCTGAGATTGCATCCAATAACTCAACATCATCTAAAAATGCTTCCACATAAGAAGAAAACCATAACCCCCATGTTGATGGCATTGCTCTTTGCAGGTGGGTATAACCAGGCATTGGCAAATTTTCATTTTGCTTTGACTTCCTTAAAAGTTCTTTCGCGAGCTTTAGCACTAAATCCCTTATAATTTTTAAATAGTGTTGTTGATAAAGTCTGAGGGCAACCAGTACCTGATCATTTCTACTTCTACCGGTATGTATCTTCTTGCCAATATCTCCAAGCTCCTTGATTAATAGATATTCAATAGCCGAATGGCAGTCTTCAAATTTTTTATTAAGAGTGAGCTTGCCAGATAAAAAATCTTTTTTAATTTTCTTCAGCTCTCTTTTTAACAAAGAAGCTTCATTTCCTGTAAGTAGTTTTATTGCAAGCAATTCCTCAGTATGCGCAATGGATGCATCTACATCAAATATAAATATCTCATTATCAAGATGTATGTCTTCACCACTTAAAAAAGTATCTACTTTTTGATTTATTTTTTGATTCTTGGAATTCCAAATTTTCATAGTTTCTATCTCATCTACAGTCCTAATTTTTCGTCAAAATTCATTGCATTGTTTAAATTTTGTATGGCTTGTGATGCCGCTCCTTTTAGTAGATTATCAATTGAACAACAAAAGCTTAATCGCTTTTTTGATTCATCAATATTAAATCCACCTATCATGGCATTGGGTGTGTTGATAACCTCTGATATCGAGGGGAATTCATCTTTTATAACTATAAAAGAATGCTCACCATAAAAATCATCAAAGATATTCCTAATCTCTTGTGAAGAATATTGGCTCATTAGAGAAAAATTTCCAGTGATTAAAATTCCTCTAAAGAAATCTGCTACATGGGGCATAAAGTTTATTTCCCTTTGCATATGAAAACTTACCTCTTTTTCATGAATATGATTATTAAGCGAATAGGGAATAATGTTATTTTTTAATTTATCAGGATCATTTCTATCATTTGGAGTTGCACCCGCTCCGCTGTATCCAGAAATCCCAAAAAAATTTACCTCTCCATCAATCATTTTATTTATGGGTGCAAGCATTAATTGCATTGCTGTTGCATAGCAACCTGGATTGCTTATCTTATTTCCACCAATAGTCTGAGTTAACTCAGGAACACTGTAGTGCCATTCACCATCAAAACGATGATCGGCACTCAAATCAAGAATGATAGCTTGCGAGTTTTGTTTAGATATCTTGTCAGCCCATTTGGCAGCTTTATTGTTTGGAAGAGCTAGAATAATGGCATCTTCCTCAACAAACTCAGTATTTTCATTAAGTGAAGCATAAGTTTTTTTAAGCTTATGCTCATCGATCATGATTTCCTCGCCTGCCACTGATGATGAAAATGCTTGTGCAAGTTCAAATTCAGGATGAGATTCAATAAGCTTGATAAGCTCTTGGCCAGTAAATCCTCTTCCTCCAATGATGCTAATTTTCTTTGACATGTTAATAACTGATGGTTTGCTGTTTTGATACTGCGAAATTAATGCACTCATTTAATTTGCTGTAGTCATTAATTCCCATCCAGAAAATATCCCACTCTCCTGTTTTTTGATATCCATCTGCCATGGAAAGGTAAAATTTATTGATTGGATTATTTGATTTAGAGCGCCAAAAAATCTCGGGAAATTCTTTTTTCATTTCATGAAAAATTGCGGAGCCAATTCCCTCACCTTTAGCTTCAGCAATAACACCAAATTTATCCATGTAAGGAACTTTGTATTCCATAGAAACTGCAATTGCTGCTCGTTCGCAGGTCGTCATAAAAATTTTGTAATCGCCATCACTAAAAAAAGATTTATTTAAAATACCGTTAAATGAACTTTCTATGATGCTAAAAAATTTTTTCTGAATGTCCTGATCTTTGGACTCAAAAATATCTATGCCGTGCCCACGCTTAATCAGCGTCCCTGATCCAGAGTCAGTAAATAATTCTTTGGGCAGGTCAATAGGTTTTGTAATTGATACTGATGATGATCGAGGCAATAAATCCAATAACTCCTTAATCTGTTTTAGTTTTAATTGCATTCCTGAATGCAGCCAATCAGCATTCATCATTTCTTCATACTCTAGATCAAGGTTAATCGATTGTATTAGGGATTCATTATTGTCATAGATTCCTCCAACTTGTGATAAAAATACAACTTTATAGGGTTTAATTTTCTCGACGAGATTTATTGTGGCTACATCTGCATTGATATTAACCACCTCATTAGTTTCAGTAATTCCTAACGGTGAGATCACCGGAATAAAGCCATCCTTGATAGCTTCATTAATGGGCTTAATATTTACTTTCTTAATGTCTCCGACATAACCAAGTTCTTCTGATTTTTTTTCAGATTTAAATATTTCCTCTTTAAAACCAATTGCCAATGCTCCTTGTTCGTTTAAACGTCTAACTAATAAAGAGTTAATATCACTAAAGACATTGATTGCTACATCTCTGACTGCTTCAGATGTAACTCTTTGACCATCAATAAATGAAAAGTCAATTTTCTTTGCATCGAGTTCCTTGGAAAGCCCTGGCCCTCCCCCATGAATAATAATTGGTCTTAGTCCAACTTGATTTAAAAAAACTAGTGAAGAAATAAGATTATCAAGATCTTCTTCAACAACCGCGCCGCCAACTTTTATAACAGCAAATTGTTGTTCTGTTGAAGAGAACTTATTTATATATTTTTTGATTTCTTTTTCTGACCCAATTGCAGTCAAAAGTTTAATGATGGTATCTTTGATAAAGATATTTGAGGCTTGTGTCATTTCAAAAGCCCCTTATATATTTCAATTGATTCCTTAATCTGACTCAAATGGATAAATTCATTTGCTTGATGTGCATTTTCAATATTTCCTGGTCCTATAACGATCGCACGATAGCCGGCTTCGTTAAACAAAGATGCTTCGGTCCAAAAATTTACAGGGGATGATAATGATAAATTTAGTTTGTTTGCGAAAGCCTTTAGATCAATATTTGATCCTTGTGCTGGCAGACTGGGACCTGAAAATCCTTGAATAAACTCCTCCTCATTGGAATCACTTAAACCTAACTCAGCCACTAACTCACTGATGTCCTGATTTGGCAATGGTCTTAAGCCGAGTCTCACTTCTGCAGATTCAGCAATGATATTGGGTTTGATACCGCCGTTGATGTGACCAAGATTAAAAGCTAGGCCATGAAGGTTTTCATAAGATGTTTCTGTATGATCTTCAGCAACTTTTAATGCTTTTTCTGACCAATGAATCAGCTTATGGATAGCACTGTCTTGAAGGCCTCTTTTCTCTGAACTATGTCCAGCTTTACCCTTAAATTTTTTTGTACCGGTAAAAATTCCTCTGTGGCATGTAACCGCGAGATTGTTAGTTGGCTCTGCGACTATAATGCCTTCGTAAGAATGATCTGCTTCTAAGAACTTCTTGATGCAGGTGCTATTGCCTGCTTCCTCGTCGGTGTTAAATAAAATAGCATACTCAGAATCATAGGATTCAATCAATGACAGAAGTGCTGCTGCAGCTCCTTTGATATCACATGCTCCGAGTCCATAAATAACATCATTTTCTGTGTGTAATTTAAAAGGATCTGTTTCCCAACCATCTCCTGCTGGAACGGTATCTAAATGAACATTAATTAAATGCTTAGGATTGCCTTGCTGTATTAAGCAATTATAAGAACCATTACCATGATCAGTGATGGATAAATTGTGACCAGCAATGGATTCCAAATAATCTAATAATCCGGATTCTGAAATTGCCCTTGGAGGATTTGAGGTATCAAATGAAACCAATTGTTCAAGATGATTGATAGCTGAATTAAATAGATCTTCCATGACTTATTTATGAAGTTTTGCCCAAGTAGAAGTACTTTGACCTAAAAGTTTAATGAATCCCTTGGATTCATCATCTGACCATTTAGCTGACTGAGCATAAGATCCTTCTGCACTAATAAGTACATTTTTTGAATCAACTGCAATTGCTTCGGCTTTACCTGGCTCAAGTTGAATAGTTACATCTCCGGTGACTTTTGTTTGCGATGAGTTTAGGTATGCTTCAAGATCTTCTCGCTGCGGATCAAAAAAGAAACCACGATAGACAAGGTTTACCCATTCTTGACCAACCATTGACTTAAAGTGATTCTGTTTATCCGTAAGAACACTTTCCTCTAGAGCTCTGTGCGCAGTCATTAAAATAGAAATTCCTGGCGCTTCAAAGACAAATCTGCCCTTTAATCCTATGATGGTATCGCTGGCAAAAACACTCCTTCCAATGCCGTATTTACCCCCTATTTTATTTAGGTGGCGTAGCAACTCAGGTCCTTTTACTTTTGTACCGTTAATGGCAACAGGCTTTCCTTTATTAAATTTAATTGAAATCTTTTTTGTTCTTTTAGGATAATCTTCAGGTAAGTTACATAAGACATAACTCTCTGCTTTTGGAGCCTTCCAGACATCAATCTCTGATCCAGAAATAGTTGCTCCCATTAGATTTTCATTGATGCTGTATTTCTTATGTAGGCTTGAGACGCTAATCCCTCTTTGCTTCAGATAATTAATTTCATAGTCCCTGACATTATCAGTAATATTTTGAATATCTCTGATTGGAGTAATGATGTTGAATGAGCCTAAGGCATTAATGGAGGTATCAAACCTTACCTGATCATTTCCCATACCAGTGCACCCATGAGCAATATATTTAGTATTAAGCTTTTTACATAATTTGATGGACTCACTTACTATCAAATATCTGTCCGAACATAGGACAGGATATCTATTTTGGTAAAGTGCACCCGAAAAGATTAACGGAACCAAAACTTGATCCCAAAGCTTAGTTTCAACATTTACATTCTTGTGCTTTTTGGCACCAAGTTGAATTGCTCTGTTAGATAGATGTTTTTCCTCACTGATTGAAATACCGCCGGTATTGACAAATAAGGTATGCACTTCATAACCTTGCTCAATGAGGTAAGGGATACAGAAACTCGTATCTAAGCCTCCCGAAAATGCTAAAACTATTTTTTTCATAGATTTCCTCATAAGATTTTTGTTAAAAGTGACTTTTGCACATGTTTTCTATTCGCAGCCTCTTGGATGGCTACGCAATTAGGAGAATCCATGACTTCATCTGTTGCCTTTACATTTCTTCTTAAAGGGAGGCAGTGACTAAAAAGAGCATTATTGGTTAACTCCATTTTTTCTTCATCTACGATAAAGTGTTTAAAGTTTTTTCTAACCTCAAATTCATCTTTTGGATTTCCATAAAAATTTAGAGATCCCCAGCTTTTTGCATAAACAATATTGGCTCCATCATAGCCAGCATTAATATCATGAGTAATTTCAAAGCTTTTATTATTTTTGCTGCAGGCCTCTTGAGCATAATCAAGATATCGTCTATCCAACAAATAATCCTCAGAAGGACAAAGAAGCTTCACATTCATTCCAAACTTGCTTGCAATTAGAAGGCTAGAATTTGCTACAGCAGTATTTAATGGTTTGGGATGATAAGTCCAGGTGAGCAAATAATCTTTTCCCTCAAGAGATCCTAACGTTTCCTGTAAAGTCATTAAGTGAGCTAATTCCTGACAAGGATGCTCAATGGTTTCCATATTAATTACTGGAACAGATGCATATTTTGCAAAACTTTTAATTACGTGATCAGTCCTGTCAATATTCCAGTCTATAAACTTTGGAAAAGCTCTGATGGCAATGCAATCACAGTATTCAGAAAGAACTTGCGCAACTTCTTTGACATGCTCCTCAGGATCTTGATCCATTATGACTCCGTCCTCAAACTCAATAGGCCAAGCATCTTTGCCAGGCTGCAAAATAATAGCAGTGCCTGATAACTCGCTAATACCAACTTCAAAACTTGTCTTGGTTCTAAGTGATGGATTGAAAAATAACATTGCAACTGATTTATTCTGAAGGGATGCTTGAAAAGGTGAAGCCTTAAGTTTTACAGCTTCATCAATAATTGCTTGCAAGTCATCCTTGGTCCAGTCATAAGTTGAAATAAAATGTCTAATATCATCCATATCTTTGTACCCTAAAAGCAAAAAACCCAGCATAAGCTGGGTTTTCTAACAAAAAAATTAGCCCAGCTAAATTAACTGACCCCGAAGATTTTTGTTATTTTGTAAACTCATTGTTTAGATGATAGTTATTTTTTTTGATATGTAAACAGCTAATCAAAAAGAATTCTTTTGCATAAAGCAACTATTGGTAGGGATGGAGGGAGTCGAACCCCCACGCCTTGCGGCACTTGGTTCTAAGCCAAGCGTGTCTACCAGTTCCACCACATCCCCAAAACTGAAGGAGAATTATATTATAAAAACGAATAAGTACTAGAGAGAATTCAATCTTATGATCTAAAAGATTCCCAAAACAAATAAAGATATGATGAAAGCGATCACACCAATGATCAGCCAAAAATATAATTCTTTTTCATTGTTATATCGATAAGCATTCATTGCAAAGCCAAAGCAGATGATTGGACCCAAAATAAGAAAACCCCATCCAATTACCAACATAATTGGGATGACTGCTAACAATAGAAATATTTGCAGTAAAACTCTGTTCATACTTTTATATTATCAGAAATTAGTTTTGATCAATCCAAATTGGTGAAGTCCAAGCCCTTTCTTGAATCGATTTTGGAAACTGACTGTGGTCTTCACAAAAATCAGGATTTTGATTACAGAGTTCATGTGACCATCTACAGGTTGGTGCAGATATTACTCTTAAATAGTAATAGGCATCTTCATCTTCTTCGAAATTCTTATCTTCCCAAACCGAACAATAATTTTTCTTCTTTATACCGCTCACCATGCATGAAGTTTCATCCAATTGATATGAATCAGATAGGTCAAGCACCTCGATAACTTCAGATTGAAGAGTTTGATCTCCATAAGAAGATTTGATGATCTGGATGCTAGAAATATATTGATTATCATCGCTTTGATCAGCCAAAGCAGAGATTAAAAAACTTGGTTTTGAGTTAATTTTATTAAGTGTACCGCCCATTGGAACACCATTTTGGTAAGCAGATGAGATAGCATTTTCTAGCTTACATGAGTCCTCATGTATTTCTTCACCGCCAAAAAATCTAATAATATACCTCGGCCCTGATGTGGCATAGGCTTCTTTTGACTTTAATGACTGGAAAATATTCTTTCGAGAATTATTTGTAGCCCAAACAACTGCTAAACCACCTGGATTAAACTCGATATCATCGGGCAGTCCTTTTGGCAACTTTTTGCTGAGGGATTTTCCTGCTCCACCGTGTCCGGGCATAGAAACTTCATCTGTTGCACCTGGAATAGCGAGATGAGTATCAGTGCTGGCTATGAATCCAAACCTAAAAGGGTTTGCAGCATCATTTTTTAGTTCAAGACCTCGATTCAAGCCATACCTTGCAAAACTTTCTTTAGGTATTTCCTTGTCACCTCCAGTAAATTTAGCAGCAAAGTCTGTATATTCTAGTAGTTCAAAATCACAATAAGGATCATCTTCATCGAGGCACTCAGAGGCACCCTTATGCTGAAATATTTCTATTAATGGTTCTCGATCTACTATTCGTTGATAATCCTCAGCATTAGGATCTTCAAACATCAATCCATTAGATAGGTTTGAATTGTGAGGAATAACAACATACTCACAATCTTTAGTACATTCACTATCAAGTTTATTCCACAGCTCTTCTCTTGAGGTTGCATCATAAAAGCTTACCGGTAGTTCAGGCACAGAGCTGTTTTCAAAAATTATGTTTCTATGGAGATTATTTCCAGAGTATTTTGCTCCCGTCCATTCATAACCTATGAAGGTAGTAAACTTGCATGGGGCATTATGCTTCTCAGCACTTTTTATGATTTCTTGCCATGGAGTTCTAGTAGCTTCTTTGCAATTTTTTCTATCATCCCCACAAAAGCTTATGGGTTTGGCAAGGCTTGCCATTCCATTCATGTAGAAATAAGCAAGCTTTGGAAAATATCTATAACCCAAGCAAACTAAATTTGAATACCCATCTAATTCCGGACTCTCACAAATGTTTACCTCTCCTAGTAATTCAGCATGGTCAGTAACAGACATAAAATCTAATGGCTGAGATAGTTTAGAAGTTCTTTGACCAATCCCATCCTTGTAAGGTTGAATTGAAATTGATTCCCCTTTGCCATATCTATATGCATCATCTGGCCTGTTAATTGTGCCTTGGGTCGCAGCGTCTAATGATAGTGCAGTATGAACATGCAAATCACCAAATAAAGGAATTTTATCTGGATAGTTTTCTTCGCAAATTTCAGCAAATAAACTAATTGAAATGATGCAATAAAAAAAAAGATATTTTCGCATCTATGAATTAATTAATTTCCTTTGGGAGGTGTTAGAAATTCTTCAAATTGCTTCTGCAACCTTTGCATACCTTCAATCCAACGATCTCGATCATTCCCTTTACGTTTGACATACTCTAATACCTCTTCATGAGGAGTTACTAAGAAAACTTCGTCTTCAATGGCTTGCAAAACATCCGCAGCTACTTTCTCAGGCTCCAACATACCATCTACACCGGCAACTCCTGCTCCACCTGCAGTCATGGCAGTTCTCACTGCCTGAGGGCAAAGACAGGAAACACCGATACCTTTTTCTCCGTAAGTAATTTTTACCCATTCAGCAAAACTTACAGCTGCTGATTTTGTAACAGTATAAGGAGCGGCTCCAAGTGTAGTTAGTAGGCCAGCTGCTGAGGCAGTATTCATAAGATAACCCTCTCCTCTTTCCAGCATTTGAGGCAGCACTGCTTTAGCTGCGTAAACATGTGCCATGACATTTATTTCCCAAATCGATTGCCACTTTTCTGAAGATGTTTCCAACAAGCCTACCTCTCCCATAATGCCTGCATTGGAGCAAAAAATATCTATTCTTTCCATCCAATCTGTGCTTTCTTTAACCAAACTATGAATTTCATGTTCATCACCAACATTACATTTAATTGCGAGGCCTTTTATTGAATCTGCAGTATTTTGTGCTTCTTCGAAATTTAAATCCGCGCAAACTACTTGACTGGCGCCTTTATCATTAAAAGCATGAGCTAATGCTCTACCTATGCCACTTGCAGCGCCTGTAACCACTACTCTTTTACCTTCGATCTTCATAATGTTTTAGATTTGTCATAGTCAAAAGTTTGATTGACATTTGACTGATTGCTTTTATTGAGAGATATATCGTATCCATCAACCTGATTAATTTCTTTAATTCCGTCGATGTGCATCTTCTTTGATTTAAATTCATCTCTGGACATGAGTTCTTTTTTTGCAGACTTTGGATCAGAAGCAACCACAAAATAATTGGTATGGAATTCATATATACCCTCGCCTAATGCTGGATCATAAAATCCAACATGGATCATAAATAATTTCATTTTAATTAATTTCCTAAGTTTCTCTTTTCAACCATTGAACTTGCCATAAATATGAAAAAATAAAAATTACAAAAAATAAGATATGAAAGCTAACCACCAGTGGATCATCGAAACTACTTGCAAAGGGATCGCCAACAGGAAGTCTTCTAAGCGTATCCGTGATAGCAGGAATCATATGAAATAATAAAGTCGATGTATAACAAAGCGTAAAAAAATATTTTGAAAGTGAGCCCAGCATGTAAGTTTTTTCGACTATGGTACCAGCCATCAAAGCAAGCAAAGTTAGGATGGCAAGAACGTGCGCGATCCTAAAGCCACCTTGATTGTAAATAGCTAATGCTGTTGAAGCAGTAATTAATGTTAGAAGTAAGTATATTTTCGCTGCGCGCTCAGAAAAGGAAATAACTTTATATTTATTTAATGCGTAAGCACCGATCAAAATAGCAGCAATTCCGCACCCTGTATGTATCCATCCAAGAAAAGTTATTGGTGGCAACATTCTTATTTCCCCTCCAAGAAAGATACTATCATCTTACCAATTTTAGTTGGTTGGACAAAGGTAATATTATGAGTGCCTCCTTCAATAATTTTTAACTCTGTTGAGGGCATTACTTCCAATAATCTATTGCTACCTGAAAAGGGTGTTACTTGATCATTGGTGCCCCACACTGCTAAAACTGGAATATTTAATGAATTAATAGACCTGTATTCATCTTCTGTATTAAACATATCAAAATGCCTTACAGTCGAAAGCAATGATTCAATGAAACCTTTGTATTTACCTTGCTCAGATAATAGCTCCATATACTCCAGTGGCAATAATCCTCGTGGATCATTTACTTCATAAACTTGTTCTTCTACATAAAAGCTACCCAACACATGCCAAAACCATTCTCCTATTAAAGGTTGAACTGCCCAGAAGTTTATATCAGGTTCTTCGATCATTGTTCCAGCTGGAGCAATCAGGGAAACACTTTTGACCTTTTCGCCATGTGTATCAGCAAAATGAGCAATTACCGCACCTCCCATGGAGTAGCCCACAAGATGAACCGGGGTATCAATGGACTGAGATTCTAGAAGACCGTTTAGAGCTCTAATGTAAAGGTTATGATCATATTTGATTCTTGGTCTTTCTGAATAACCTCTACCAAAATGATCATAAGCTAGAACGCTATATCCTGCATCGACAAGCAATTCAGCAATACCATCCCAAACAAATTGTGGACTTGAGAATCCATGCACAAGAACCACAATATTGTCTTTTGAAGGCTCTTCGGGATAATGCCATGTAAAAAAGATATTCCCATCCTCAAGTTGAGCCCATTCACCAGATAAGGGAATGTCTTCAATTGAAATATTTTTTAGATAATATGTATTTAAATAAAAAGGTATCCATAGCAATATGGCAACAATGACTGCGATGCGAATAGATAATTTCATTAATTATTTAGCTACTCTTTTTCTAAAAATATCTCCGGTGAGCTTAATGATTCTATCTCTTGAGAGAATTCGAGGTAAGAAAGCAAATTTTTTGTTTCCTTTACCAGTAATGAATGATGATTTGTTTTTTAGGAAAGCATCAAGTCCCTCTTTTGCTACAAGCTCACAACTGTCCCCAAGCTGACCTTTCTCTTTCAGCACTTGATTTAATGCCTTCAAAGCATCAGATGATTTTTCACTAGCAACCTCACTAAATTTAGATGCAGTACCTCCGGGACATAAAGTCATGACTTGAATATTCTTATCTTGATACTCATAACGAATAGCGTCTGAAAACATTAAAACAAATGCTTTTGAAGCCGAATAAACGCTCGCAAACGGAACTGGCAGAAAAGAGGCAGTTGAACCCACATTAATTACTCCGCCACCACCCTTTTGAATCATCTGAGGAATAAACATATGGGTTAGTTCTATCAGAGAATTAATGTTTAAATGAAGCATCTTTGAGTAATCAGATCTTTCAAATTCAGTGAACTCACCCCATCTTCCATAACCGGCATTGTTTACTAGTAAATCGATCTTAATGCCTTCACTAGAGATTTTTTCAAAAAGCTCATGCGCAGAACCAGAAACACTAAGGTCAGCCTCAAAAACATTAGCCTTGCCACCCTCAGATCTTATTGAGCTTGCTAAAGCATCTAATTTTTCAACTGATCTCGCAGTAAGAATTAGATGAGCTCCCCTGCTTGCTAAATCTTTCGCAATCGCAAAACCAATTCCATAAGACGCACCGGTAACCAATGCTACTTTATTTTCAAATGTGTTCATGAAGTTCCCCTATAGATAGGATTTAATTTAAATGATTTGAGATGAATATCAACTACTACGTTTTGTGATCTCTTCTTGAATTAACCACATTCGATCTTGACCCCAAACATAAAAGGGATTTCCGCCATCATCATCGGTTAATTTGAAACTAGGTACTCCCCAACAGTTCCCTGCGTACATTTCTTGAAGGTTATGATTTAAATCTTCTCTCCATTGCTTGCTGTTGAGATGCTTTTTTACTTCACTCCAATCCAATTTCAATGAAGAAACTAAGTCTTCTAAATAAGTATCATCACCAATATTGATTTCATCCTGAAAAGAGGCAATTAACAGTGCTTCAATATATTCAAAGCCTTTACCCATTTCATCGATAATTGGAAACAATGAGTAAGCTTTACGTGCTGGCTTTCCAATAGGTGAATAAATCCTTTTAATCTCATGTTGGTGTGTTCTACCTTCTCGAGCTGCATCTGAAATAATGTACTTTGCCTTGAAAGTTGGAATGGTCATCATTCGCATTAGCATTGGTAGTACAGGTTTAGTTATAAGGTTAATAGGGTAATTTTCTTGAAGTTGTCTGACCCTTTTTGTGCTTACAAAAGTATACGGGCTATTCAATGAAGGGTAATAAGTAAGATTAAACTTTTTTGTGGAGGAAAGTGTTAACGGAGCAACTAATCTAGGTTTGCAGGTAGGAGTATATTCGTGAGCTGTTCCCAGCTTTAATTCTGATAGTCTTCTTTCCAAATAATGTAATCGATCAACTCCCCAGTAAAGTTCATTTTCATAATAGAAAGCTGATCCAAAGTAATAGTCTTTTTCATCCCTAATTGAGTTCCCATCCCTAATTTTCTGTTGAGCATCGTTTTCGCTAACGCTGTATTCCTTTAATAATGCGTCAAGGCAAGCTTCATCAGCAGACCACAATGCAGCACTCACTTTTTTACCAACCTCACCAAAATTAACATCTTCCACAGCAGACAAAATTCTATTGGCTTTACTTGCAAGATCTTTTGAGGGGTAAGAGTGAGCTGAAAAACTTACATCATAATAAGGAGCTATTCTTCTAACATCCTCAAGACAATAAATGTTGTAAAGAGAAGGTTCGTGAACAGTTTCAGGATTTTCTTCTCCAACTAAGATAGGTTTAAATTGAATGTTATATGAAGATCGAAAGCGATCAATAAATTGAATGGTTAAATGTGAGTAAGGATCGTCAACTTTATGAAAATATAAGATCTCATGAGGCCGATTTTCTGAGCTTCGTGCTTCCTCGCTCTTTTTTCGATTTTCTTTAAAGACTTCATAACTTGCAAAGTGATTCATGACTGCATTGCGAACCTTTGCGCTAGCCGTGCGCCTGTTCATGAAGTTTCTGAACCACTTGAGCATCTATTTAGTTTTTATTTAGAAATTACTTAGTCGCTTTGAAATTATTGCATCGGCTTCATCCATGATTGTGTCGATTAATTCTTTGACAGTAGGAATATCATTTACCAATCCAGCAACCATACCGCAAGACCATGCGCCTGCATCCATCGTTCCTTCATGCATAATCTTTGGATAAACACCAGCAACTTCATCAACAATATCAGCAAATGTTAACTGATCTCCAAGAGCTTTTTCTTTTTCCATTAAGCGCTCAACAGCATCATTGTTCATAACTCTTTCAGTATTTGTTAAAGATCTCATAATTAAACGGGTATCAAGCTCTGATGCTCCAACTATGGCTTCTTTAACATTCTGATGAACGGGAGCATCTTGTGTAGCTATAAATCTTGTGCCCATATTCATCCCTTCGGCTCCAAGTGCCATTGCCGCCACTAAACTTCTAGCATCTGCCATGCCGCCTGATGCCACAAAAGGTATCTCAAGTTCATCTGCCGCTCTTGGCAAGAGAATGAAGTTAGGAATATCGTCTTCGCCAGGATGACCTCCGCATTCGAAACCATCCACAGAGACAGCATCACAACCAATAGATTGGGCTTTTAGTGAATGTCTTACAGAAGTGCACTTATGAATAATTTTAATTCCTGCATCTTTAAGTGCAGGTAAATACTCAGCAGGATTTCGTCCCGCGGTTTCGACTATTGGCACGCCTCCCTTAATTATTACATCAACTAGCCCAGGATAATCAGGAGGGGTCAATGAAGGAAGAAATGTTAGATTCACTGCAAAAGGTTTATCGGTCATTTCTTTACATCGTGCAATTTCATTAGCGAGTTTTTCAGGCGTACCTTGAGTTAAGCCTGTTATCGTTCCAAGCCCTCCAGCATTTGATACCGCAGCAGCTAGCTCGGCAAACCCAACATGATGCATGCCACCTTGAATAATTGGATGCTCGATTCCAAACATTTCTGTAATTTTTGTTTTCATAATTTTTCCTAATTTATTGAAGTAATTTTTATTTCATCTGAATTTAAAGGCAAAACAATCAATGTTCCATCCTTAGAGAAAGTCCATTTATCTTTTGATCTAACCTCATTGACACCTCTCAAATGCACTCTTTCCATAATTGATATTCTAGGATAAGGCACATGATGATAGAAGACTAAGTGATCAACATTAGCTTTGTTTGCAATATCTGCAGCCTCTGTTGGTGTAGTATGATAAGTCACAATATCTTTCATGACAGTAGCTGCTTGAGGTCGACCAGCATTCATTAAGGGCTTATTCATCATTTCTAAAATATGGTTTGCTTGATTTTCATGAAAAAGCACATCGGCATTTTTAGCCCCATCAATAACCTTTTGGGAATACTTGGTATCCCCACTGATTACAATAGAACGGCCCTTGTAATCAAACTTGAAACCAACTGCTGGTACTGGGTCATGTTCAACCTCAAAGGCAGTCACCTTTAAATCGTTTTTATTATAAATAACAGGTTCATCAAGGTTGATTGTATAAGGATCAAATCCAGCTACTTCGATGGGGGCAATCTCATTACCATGATGCTCGTTTCTAAATTTATAATCCAATGCATAAGTAGCTTCGAATCCCTCAGTAACATTTGAAACACCCTCAGGACCATAAACTTTTAATTTGCTTTGTCTTGAAGCGGTTACCCAGTTCATGAGATGCAATTCAGCTAAATCAGCAATGTGATCAGAATGCAGATGGGTTAAGAAAACAGCTTTGACTTTTTGTACGTCAATGCCCCAATTCATTAAATTAGCAGAGGCGCCATCTCCTATATCAACGATAAAGTACTCATCACCAGCCTTAATCAAAATGCATGACTGTGCAGCTCCTGGTGAAGCCAACGGAGGTCCCGAACCACAGACTAGTGCAGATAATGCGTTATCAGGAAGCTCTGCTGTGGCATTTACTGCATTATTTAATGCAGTCATCATGATTCTATCTTGGACTATAGGTAGTCGTGTTAAGACATTTACCAAGATAAAAAGAATAAAGAGAATGGCAGCCAAATATTTTAAAAGTTTCATTATTTAAGACTCCTTTGAAATTTTTGATCCAGCAAAGATTAAAAATAAACCTACAATTATCTCAATAGCAATTGATGGGAGTGCAAATGCAGCTCCATGCAGAACTGTTGAAAGGACTCTATATAAAGCAGCCGTAAGCAAGAGCATTGAAGGTGCGTAAAGCCAATGGCGTTGCTTTTTAATTACGCCGATTAGAGTCATCACGCCGATTGTGATAAAGAAACTTCCCACATCGCCAATTTGGGTACTTAATCCAGCCCCGTCTAACAGAGGCATGCTCAGAGATGCGGCTGCTGAAGATGGGTCAATGATCCATCGCAAACCCATTAGCAAAAAGAAGGCTCCAAAAAATCCTGCTATTACTCTTAAAATTCTTTCCATTTATTACTCCTTAGTTTGACCAGTAAATATATTCATCTTTTTCTTCGATAATTTGGCCATCATATTTATCAATTAAAATCGGTATTTGTGTACTTGACGGAAACAAAGGATCTTTTTGCTCCGAATTAAATTTCCCTAAAAGATTTTCAATTAATTTTAATTCCACGGGATGACTCTCAATTAAATTATCCTTTTCATGAGGATCTAAATTTGTATTAAAGAGCCATTTTGAATTTTCTTGTTTACTTGTAATGTATTTCCAATCCTCATGCAAAACAGCTTGGTGATTTCCTGACCTCCAAAAAAGTGTCTTGTGGGGTTTTTCAGTTTTACCTGATTTAATAAAAGGTAGCAGGTTTACTCCATCAATCTTTCTATCGGCTGGAAGTGATGTTCGCGAAGCAGCAGCAATGGTTGAAAAAATATCAAAGTGATGAACAGGTTGATTAAATTTTAGACCTGAATCAATTTCGTCAGGCCAGCTTGCAATGAAGGGAACTCGAATACCGCCCTCAAAGAAACTTATCTTCCAGCCTCTGAATGGTTTATTGATATCATCTAATTCAATATAGTTAGCTCCTCCATTATCACTGGTGAAGATAATTAGTGTTTTTCCATAAATATCTAAATCTTTTAACTTTTCAACGATCTTGCCAACACTTCTATCAAGCGCCCTGATCATTCCAGAATATACCTGGAGGTTATGTCCCCTCATATGATTCATTTCTATAACATCACTTCTTAAAGCCTGCAATGGGTTATGAATAGCCCAATGACTTAGGTAAAGAAAAAAGGGCCTATGTTGATTATTTTCAATAACCTTAAGCGCTTCGTCAGTGTAATAATCAGTAACATATTTGTCTGGAGCGAAATAATCTCCTCCATTAAATTGGGCCGCATATTGGCCTGATGCCCAAATCATTTTGTCGATTGATGTATCAAATTTTGCGTTCACAACATTGGGATCATTCTCTGGCAGGTAATATGAACCACCTAAAGATAGAGAATCATCAAAACCCTGATCATTTGGTGACATGCCGTTAGAATGACCAAGATGCCATTTGCCAATATGAGCAGTATAGTAACCTGCATCTTTTAATATTTCTGCAATAGTTATTTGATCTGAAGGCATGCCCTGATCCATGAAATCTGGAAGATTATTGGCGATTGTTTTATCGATTTTTGTTTTTAAAATATCGTCATCTTCTTCAGCAAGCCACTGAACTACTAAACGGCCATAATCAGGAACAGGCGTAAATTCAAATCCAAATCTAGTTGGATACCTACCGGTCATAATTGCTGCTCGAGAAGGCGCACAGGTAGCATTTGCTGCATAGCCTTCTGCAAACCAAACACCACTTGTTGCAAGGGAGTCTATGTGAGGGGTTAAAAGGGTACCATCTCCCGCCCCACCATTATGTAAAGATACATCGTTGTAACCCATGTCATCTGCCAAAATTAATATGATATTTGGTCGAGCGTCATCTCTATCCACTGCTTCTTCAGGCCCCATTGACCATGTGGTAGGTATATTTTCTTGAATTGGATTCACAACATTCATTACCTTTGGTAAAGCCCAAACAATCAAATTGACTTTATACTCCCAAATTAAAAATGCAGATACTATGAGTGCTAGTACAAATAAGGATAGATTTTTAGTCATCTTTTAACTTAACAATAATTCCCTCATGAGGTTTTATTTGCCCTGCAACGACCTCTTTATAGGTAGTAGTAAAATCTTCCAAACCAATAATCTTTTTTATCTGCATCCAATTATTGCTTTGTAATGCTCTCGCAGACATGAAGGCATTTGTTTTTTGAGCATATCCCTCATGCCCCCATTCCCCTATTCGCTTTTGAATATGCGCAGGAGCAAAAAAGAATTCAGTCCTCTCTCTTAACATTGCTTGTCCAAGAGCATCTTCGGCGGTTGTTTCATTGTCCCAGTGTGTCATCCCAACCGTAAGACACTTAAGCATGTTGTCTGCGAGCTTGCCATGAAGAGTTCCCAAAATCTCACGATTTCCTGCCATATCTACCATCACAGTGCCCTGTAAAAAATCGATTTTTTCTAGTTGGTCATAGGAAATGACCTCATCGTAACAACCCAGATCCTCAACAAATTTTGAGTTTGTTGCCGAAGTCAATCCAACGATTTTTGGTGAATTTTTTGAATCTGCAAGGCCTTGAGCCAGGCCAATAGCCGTCTTGCTCGAAGCACTAATAATGATTATCTGTGATGCACCTAGATATTGATCTTCCTCTAACGAGTCACATAAACAAAAGGCAGTAATATGAAGTGGAAATAAAAGCGCTCTGATTGGATCCATTGATGGATCATAGTCGCTTTCACCATTAAGTCTCAGATAGTTATTATAAACGGGGGGCAGGTCTTTTCGATGTTCTTTGCCATCACTAAAGCTCTGATCGGTAATTTTGATTGGACTTAAGACCAGTGAATTTGCCGCAGGAAAATATCCGAACAACCTCTCACCAACATCTAGATTCTGATTCTTTGATTCAACTATTTCTGCAAAACCCCACATGGGTATGCACCCCCAACTATTGTCACTATTTTGTGCGGCTGGAAAGAATTTCCAGTATCCGATTGTATCTCCAGCAACTCCATAGGTAACGTTGTTTGCTGTGAATGCAAAGCTCTCAATTTTCAAAAGAATTTCTCCGTCACTAATAATTGGGAGATCTTCGTTAATAATCCTTGATTTTGTAAGGTCAGATTTAAGAGTTTGAAACTGATTCATAATTGCCTAATTATTATTTTTAAAAATTGATAACCCAAAGAGAACCAATAAAATAATTAAAATATATGGTGCTCCCACTGAGCCTGGAGTCATGCCATGGGTGTAAAGACCTTGTACAGCTATTTCTTCTCTGATCAGTGGATAGCCGAAGGTTCTAAAAGACCACTCAAATAGCCATAGCAAGTACATCAGCGGAATTAATGCTTTGTACCTAATAATAACTATCCAACAAACGATGCAAAATATAAGCTGAGCAAAGCCCCATAAAGAAAAAAATCTATAAATTAGAAGCATTGGATCAGGATCGCCTGATATTACTTGAAAATTTGCAATTTCATGAAATCCATATTGTTCAAAAAACATATGCACAACGGATCGCCAAGTCATTACACAGGTAAAAAGAATAAATCCCCACAGTGCAAACTTATGTCCAACATAATTATTGTTGGCGTTTTCAGGAAAGAGCTTGCTAAAATCCAAACCCTTGCTCCGAAACTTCGATATTAAGTTGCCCTGCCAAGCCGGCTGCTCTGTGCTTTTCACTCTCTATATAAGCCGGATTCCTTGCCATGGCAATCATGGCTTTTCGACTAGGGTACCTAGCAACGCCGAAAGCATCCCAAAGTTCTTCAACCTCTCCCAACAATAATCCATTTACTTCACCACCCAATATCAGTTCAGCGCCAACATTTGCTAGATGCTCTCTTGTTTCTGTTGCATAAATTTCATAGGCTTCCCTTCCAGTCAGATTTGTAGCTCTTCCATCTTCATATTCTGCTTTATCTTTAAATTTAAGAAGGTTAACCATTAAGATGGGATCATCATCCCCTAGTGCAAATTCTGCAAGTTGGATAGGATTTGGTCTCAATGCATTTTTATAGGAATTGGATTCGTTAGAATCTGAATCATTGCTTATTAAAAAAAACATTAAGCCACTAATAATAACTAAGCCTATTAAATACTTCTTCATAGGTCCCCTTCTTTAATTTCAATATTCAATTGGCCCTCTAGTCCAGCTGCGCGGTGCTCTTCAGATTTTTGGTAGTCTGGATCCATTAACATTTCAAGCATTGCCTTCCTGCTGGGATATTGTGCAATAGCAACACTGTCCCAAAGATCCTCAACCTCACCAATCATCAAACGACTGATCCTGCCACCAAAAACCAATTTACCTCCAACTTTTGCTAGATGTTTTACAACTTCCTGCCCATAAATTGAGTAAGCCTCTTTGCCTGTAAGGTCTGTTTCTCTTCCGTCTTCATACTCAGCTTTTTCTTTAAATTTTAATAAATTCAGCATGGCAATAGGCGTTTCAGTATCGCCTTCGAAAAACCCATCCATTTGTGTTTTATGAGGATGAGAATGATTTTTTACTTTCATGCCTACTCCCCCATAGTGATTGCTTTTGCAAATGCTGGTCTTGCCTTAATCCTTTCAACATAAGCCTTGATATTGCTCATATCTTCACCTACACACCCGAGTCTATTTGCCATAAAGCAAGAATGTCCAAGCATCAGATCAGCAGCAGAAAAATTACCAATTAAGTATTCTTTATCAGCCAAGTTCTCATTAACAGGCACTAGCGATTTGGTAAGTAAGTTTTTAGCTTGGTTTAAGACAGTCTCGTCCCTTCGATCGGGTGGCAATAAAAGAGTCTGTACAACTATCTGATTCATTGGGGGCATTACCATACCCTCACAATAGTGATACCACTGCAAATAGAAAGGAAACTCAGCAGCATCTGAACCGGGTTTTAATCCACCATTTTTATGACGCTCGAGTATGTAATCAATAATAGCACCGGATTCAAAAATTGATACATCACCGTCCTCTAACACCGGGACTCTTCCAAGTGCATGCCTTGCTCTATGTTCAGGAGATTTTAGCCCTTCTTTTGTAAAAGGCATGATGTTGACCTCGTACTCCAAACCTAACTCCTCTAATAACCAGACCACACGACCTGCTCTAGTTCCAGCAACAAAGTGAACTTTTAACATTATTTTTTCTCCTTATTTTTTAACCATTTTTTCAGCATTTTTAGCAAATTCTTTTGCCTTCTCATCATCATCTAACATGCTCTCTATTTTTATAGGAACTTCAATGCCTTTAACCATGCCAGGCTGTTCGTACATAGCTTTTATCCACCTATCTAAGTGCTCAAGACCATCAACATTAATACCAGACCATTTATGCGTTCGAACCCAGCACCAGTTAGCAATATCAGCAATCGAAAATTCTCCAGCCAACCATTCATTGTCTTTTAAATGCGTATCTAAAACTTCAAAAAGCCTTCTGCCTTCATTTTGATAGCGATCAATAGCGGGTTGAATTTTTTCTGGAAAATACCTAAAAAATACATTAGCTTGTCCCATCATGGGGCCCACGCCGCCCATCTGAAACATCAACCACTCGAGGACTTTAGCTTTTTTAGTTGGATCTGAAGACATGAGTTTTCCTGACTTTTCCGCCAGATATATCATAATTGCACCTGATTCAAAGATAGATAAGTTATCTGCGCTCCTATCAACAATCGCAGGAATTCTACCGTTGGGGCTAATTTTCAAAAAATCAGGCTGTTTTTGTTCATTTTCCATGAGGTTAACGACATGAACTTTATAGTCCATATTTAAGGCTTCTAAAGTACATGAAACCTTATGCCCGTTGGGTGTGGGTGCTGTATAAAAATCAATCATGGTCACTCCTTAATAAAGTTTATTAAAATATTAGATAATTGTTTTGGCCTAGTCCACTGATAGAAATGGCCTCCGCCAATATGTGGGGCACTCTTTGCATTGGGAGCCATTCTCAACACATCTTTTTCAATGCCATTGGTTACAGGATCATCTCCAGCAAATACTGAAAGAAAAGGTAATGAGGAAGTGGCAAAAAAGTCCCTAGCATTTTTTTGTGCTTCGAGAGACTGGTCTGGAATAATCGGAACATGGCTTGGCATTGCTCTTGGACCCATTTTATAAGAGGCATTTGGAAAGGGAGCTTCATAAGCTTTCATGAGATTTGTACTAAATGGAGAGATACTCTCTAAGCCAAGTTTAAAAAACAAATAATGACCCATAGCCATAAACTTTGATCTCTTTTCCATTTGCATTGAATTAATCATGCCTATTGGTAAATTTTCTGTATCCCAGCAAAATTTTTGCCAATACATAAATTTCAAAGCAACATGTCCTGATGCCCTGTCAGCATCCATCTTCCTTACCTCTTTTACCATACTGTAGGGTGTTAACTTAATTGAGCTTGCTCTAAATTCTTTGATTTGATCTATAACATCTTGAGGAACATCTGGGTTATATGGCAATCCAGTATTGCCCATCGAAACTTTTTTAAATCGATGAGGAGCATTTGCAACCATTCTAAGACCAATGAGACCCCCCCAATCTTGACCAAAAAATGTAAGTTCTTTGAAATCATTGACTTCAAGCCAAGCTGACATCCAATCTACTTGATTTTGATAAGAGTAATCTTCTCGTGCAGCAGGCTTATCTGATTTGCCGTAACCCACAAGATCTGGAGCAATAACTCTTACTCCTGCATCATTAAGAATAGGAATCATACGTGCATAAAGGTAACTCCAAACAGGCTGACCATGCATTGCCAATAAAATAGGACCATCTCTTGGGCCTTCATCAATATGATGAATTCTTAAAGGTGTTCCGTCCCTTGAAGTTATCTCTGTGTATACCGGTTTAAAGGGATAATCCTTTATTCCTTCAAAATATTTATCGGGTGTACGTAAGACTTGCATGTGTAATTAATCCCCTAAGCCATGATGACTATTGACACTATATATGTCAATAGTTAATATATTTTAATGAGTAATGAGCCTGCATTAAATATTAAAACAGGTGATGGCCGTTTCGCTAGAAGCAAAAAAACAAAAGATGCTATCGTAAGAGCTCTACTAAAACTCCTTAGAAACACTCCCTTTCCAACTGCAGAACAAGTAGCCAAGGAATCAAAAATTGGTCTCAGAACTGTATACAGACAATTTAAAGATATGGAGAGCATCTATCTTTCATTGCATGAAGAATGCATGCATTCGTTGGGTCAAATTTTTAATAGCGACGTTGACTTGGATAGACCTTTTAACGAAAGAGTAAGTTTTGCTATACGTGAGAGATTTACTATCTATGACGAATATGAAACCTTGTTTATAGCTACTATCTCAAATTCTGCTCGATTGCCAACCCTTGTTAATCAGGTTGCTGAGTCTTATCAAATTATGCGCGAGAGATTTATCAAGATTGTTCCTGAAATTGAGAATCTTTCAACTATTAAATCTGATCTACTTTTTACAAGAATTCTTTTTCCATCATGGTTCTCATTGCGAAATGTTCTGAGGCACGATCAAAAAATAATTATTGATGAGCTTTCAAATGATTTGATGAAATACATCAAAAGCAATATTTGATACTTATCTAATTACTGAAATAAATTTATGTCATTAGCTCATCAATAAAAAAGGCAGCCTAAGCTGCCTTTTATAAATGATTGAACTAACTTAGAAGTTGTAAGTTAATTGGAATCCAATTTGTCTTCCACGGTTGGTTACTGCTTCATAGAATTTTGAAGGCAATCCATTTCCGCCAGGAAGTGCATAGTCTGAGAAGTAATTAGGCATAAATGCAAGATCTACATCATCCAAGACATTTTTCACAAAGACATTTGCATCCCATTGTCCGTCTCCTGATCTCCAACCAAAGTAAAGGTTAGCAAGATAAAGCTCGCCGATTTTAAGATCTGGATTGACGCCATTATCTCTTTCACCTCTGTAGTTGATGTTGTATCTTGTGTATCTTTCACCGCCTGCATAAGAAGGCACTGTGTGATCAAGATAAAAAGTCCATGAGGTTTCAACAGCGTCGTTAATTGGATCACCACTAACATCTCTAGTAGCAGCAGTCATTCCTGTATAGGTAGGATCATTGATATAACCAACTGATCCTGCATCAAACTCACTTTCAGAAGATGTAATGCTTCCTCCTAATACAAGATTTTCATTAACAATATATTTGTACTCAAAATCCATACCAGAAAGAGATGCATCATTATTATTAATGATTCCACCCTGTACCTGAGCTGTTGCTCCTGGGCCTGTAGGACCATATGTTCTTGCGGTTACATCATCCCATTTTCTTTGGAAGTTTTCGAAGGAATAATCAAAATAAGCAAAATTAAGTTTTAATCTGCCCTCCATGAATGTACCTTTCATACCAACTTCAGTCATGTCAGTTTCTTCTTCGGCAAAAGGAACTAGCGCTGGTGAAATTGGTGTGTTAGCTAAAGTACGTCCTGCGCCTCTGAAACCTTGTTGCAATGAGTAATAAACCATTACGTCATCATCAACAAAATGGGCGATTTTAAAGCTTCCTGTTGTTGATTCATTATCAACTTGCTGTAAGGCAGCAGGAATTAACTCAAATGAGCCACCCCCGCCTGATGCTTGTCCTACCAACAAAGATAATGGAAGGAAGAATTGGTTTGATGCATAGGCAGATATTTCTTGCTCTCTCATACCAAACTGAAGAAAAGTTTGATCGCTAATGTTGTACTTAAAGTTAGCAAAAACTGCTTCGGTTTTAGAGTTAACTGTATAGTTTGAACAAGCCAAAATCACGCTTTGGTTTGCAAATGTACTGCCGTCATTAACAGCAGCCTGGCATGCATTAAAAGGTGTCTTGTAGCTAAATGGAACTGCCCCTTTGTACAAATGCGGAGCTACAGCTGTTATATCAAAGGATCTATCTAGGTCAGCATGAGTAAATGTTTCTGAATCTCTGCTGAAAACACCTAATGTGTATTCAAATGTAGAATTGTCCTGATTAGAAATCCTTGCTTCAAAAGTATCTATACCAGCATTTGTTCTTACTTCTTGAGGATACCCATATGGATACGCACCAGCAATATCCCTATCAATTAACCCTAGAGTATCATTTTCATAATCGGACATTCTTAATGATAAAAGATGTGATCCCATATCATAATCAATCATGAGGTTTAGGGTTTCTCCAGAATTATTCTGATAAGCTCTTTGGAAATGAAGGGCTGTTCGGTCTTCAAAGTCAAGTGAACCACCAGCAATATCACCATAGGTTGGTCTGTGAAGGAAAGCTAGTTGCTGCGCTGCAGCCGCTCCTCCAAGTTGAGCAACAGTAGCTACATAGCCATTTACAAGTGAAGCATAATCCGGATAAGTAGTGGCAGGGAAAAATGGATTTGAAACACCTGCAACTGCTGCAAATGTATCAAAAGTAATAGGGCCACTTGAGCCTGCAACAGCTCTTGGAGCTATGCTTGTTGACTCCATATTTTGATATTTAAGTCTTACTGAGAGATTATCACTTGGCTCCCAATTTAGTGAGAGTCTAAAAGCATCGTAAGCATGGTCTTCTCTTTGGTTATTTCTGATATTTTTAACTTCATTACCAGCATTGTCATTTGTAACAGCAGCAAATCTCATTGCCATTGTGTCACTAATGCCTATATCAGATGCGAATTCTAAGATCTGGGTAGAGTTATCTGCAAAAGAAGACTTGATATAGCCGTTTCTAGCATCACTTCCAATCTCAGCATCTCTTGTGTAAATTTGAAGTGCACCACCAGTACTAACAACACCCTGAACCGTTCCTTGAGCACCTTTTAAAATCTCAACTCTTTCGGTATCAAACATTTGATAGAAAGCAACCTGAGGTCTTACAGGCATTTCATCAATATATGCCTGAATAGGTTGATCAGTACCTGTGTCAGGGTCAAGTTTTTGACCTCGAATTGTGATGCTTGCTCTTCTGGGATCGATTTGAGTGAACTCAACTCCAGATACCAGCTGTGCTAATTCGCTTAGTTCACGAATTTGATAATCATCGATATCGCTGCCGCTTACTGCATTAACAGTTTCAGCAATTGTTTGAACATTTTCTTCTTTTTTAGTTGCTGTAACGACCACTTCTTCAAGAACCAATTCATTTTGAGCATGCAAAGATGAAGAAATGATGCCGACTGGCAACAACATTAATATAGATAATAATTTACGCATTTTTCCCCCTAATATGAAAAACTTACCAAGAATATACCTTTTTTTCGGCTAAATATAAACTTTTTTGACCCTTTTACAGGTCACTGATTTTAAGGAGAAGTCAACTCCTGAGGACTATTTTTAGTCTCATTGATAAGTGTTTGAATGTCTACAATCGATTGATTGGTTTGCCTTCTAAAATTATCAAAGGCTTGAATGGTTTCATCCATGACCAACATCCTCCTCTGAAGAGCATTGATTTGCTGTGCTATGGCCTTAAATTCTTCACTCTCAACATTAAGCCTCCTGATGATATTGTTAAGTTCTTTTAGCTCTTTGTTGGCATTGACTGAAGAGGCTTTAAGCTGGTTTAGACTTTGTGTAACAACCCTATTTTGTTTTTTTATTGCTTCAAGTTCGGTAAAAATTTTCTGAATGTTGACTTTGTTTCGTTTATTGCTGAGGTCCCAAAGCTTCTTAATTTCTTTATCCAAAAATTGAAGTTGTGCGCCAGTATCTGTCAGAAACTCAGTGCTTACTTCGTCAGCCAATTGGAACTCCTCCTCTAGCTGAATAAGTCTAGATTCTAAATCAGTAGTATTTACACCTGTATTTTTTGAAATCTGTCCAACCCACAGCGAAAGAAAAAGAATTCCAAATAAAAGAGCAACAAAGACTATTGCTAAGACAATACCGCCTTTTTCTTCAACAACTTTGTAGATTCTCTGAAAGTCTTCAGGTGATATTTTATCTGTCATGATGGGTATGATTTATGTTTTAATATGTTAATCAATTAACTAACTAATTACTAAAAATATTTAAACATTAAGCTATGAACTTAGATTTTTCTGACGATCAAAAATTCTTACAAGATGAAGCTCGAAAATTTTTTGATAAAGAAGGTGGGCTTACTAACACTAGGAAGGTAATGGATGAGAGCCTTAGCCATGATGAAGCACTATGGGGAAAGGTGCTTGAACTCGGTTGGACAGGAATTCGAATTCCTGAAGAATATGATGGCTTGGGTCTTGGTCACCTTGAACTGTGCGTGATTGCTGAAGAAATTGGGAGAGCTTTGGCTCCAATACCCTTTTCATCTTCAGTCTATTTATTTACTGAAACCATCATTAAATATGGATCTGAGGAAATTAAAAAAAATGTTCTTCCAAAACTTGTTACAGGTGAAATCGTAGGTACCTATGCAGTTGCTGAAGACATGTCTGCAATTACTGAATCAACTCTTTCATGTGCTGTTGAGGGCGACTCTGTCACTGGAGCAAAAATAGCTGTCCCAGATGCTGAGCTTGCAACTCATGCAGTTGTTTTAGTTAAAGGAACTAAAGGTCCAGAATTAAGGTTGGTTGACTTGAATTCTGATGGAGTTGAAATCTCTCTTCAAAAAAATCTAGATAAATCAAGATCATTTTATAAAGTAGCTTTTAATAATGCTCAGTCATCTCTTTTGGGTGATCAAGGTTCTGGCTGGGAATCTCATGTCCATATTATGGACCAAGCGGCCGTACTATTTGCCTTTGAGCAAGTTGGAGGTTCGCAGCAAGCTCTTGATATGGCTAAAGAATATGCTATGGAGCGTTATGCATTTGGGAGACAGATCGGTTCTTATCAAGCTATTAAGCACAAACTTGCTGATATGTATGTTGCGGTAACTTTGGCAAAATCAAATTGTTATTACGGTGCTTGGGCACTTTCATCTGAGTCATCAGAGTTGCCACTTGCTGCAGCCACTTCACGAGTAAGTGCTACAAAAGCTTTTCAGTTATGTGCTAAAGAGAATATTCAAACTCATGGAGGAAATGGATTTACTTGGGAATATGACTGTCATCTCTTTTACAAGCGATCTAAAGTTCTTTCACTAAACTTAGGATCAGAAGCAAGCTGGAAAGAAAAGCTCGTTTCTGCGATGGAAAAAACAAATACACTTAATTAACGAGGAAATAATATGGATTTTAATGATACTCCGGATCAAGCTAAATTTAGAGCCAAGTGCAAAGAATGGCTAGATAGTAATGCTAAGCTGAAAGATGCAGGCAAACGTTTAAACGTAGAAAGTAACCTGGAAGAATTAATTGCCAAAGCTAAAGTTTGGCAAAAAAAGAAATATGATGCAGGTTGGGCAATGCTGCATTGGCCAAAGGAATATGGTGGCATAAATGCAACTCCAATTGAGCGCATAATTTGGGGTCAGGAGGAATCAAAATATGACGTGCCAGGAAGTATTTTTGAGATAGGTCTTGGAATGTGTGGTCCTGTCATGATGCAGTATGCTTCAGAAGAACAGAAAGAAAGGTACTTACCTCCTATGGCAGAAGGGAAAGAAATCTGGTGCCAATTATTTTCTGAACCATCTGCCGGTTCCGATGTTGCAGGTCTTAGAAGTAAAGCAGTAAAAGATGGCGATGAGTGGGTTATTAATGGTCAAAAAGTATGGACTTCGGGGGCTCACTATTCAGATTATGGAATTTTGGTAGTCAGACATGACCCTGATCTAGAAAAACATAAAGGTTTAACTTTCTTTTTTGTTGATATGAAGTCACCGGGCATAACAGTCAAACCCATAAAACAAATTACTGGAACTGCTGGAAGTGGTGCTGGCTTTAATGAAGTTTACTTTGATGATGTCAGGATTCCCGATTCACAAAGACTTGGCGAAATAGGCGATGGATGGAAAGTAGCTATTACGACATTAATGAATGAGAGATTGGCAGTTGGTGATGCTAAGGGAGCCGATGTAAATGAAGCTCTTTCTCTAGCTAAAGATAAAGATGACTTTGGTCAGCTAATGATTAAAAATCAAGCCGTAAGAGATAAACTAGCTGATTGGTTCTGTGAGGCAAATGGACTTAAATACACAAAATTTAGAACCATGTCAGCCCTCTCAAAAGGTGAGGCACCTGGTCCTGAAGCATCGATTACTAAAATTGTGAGTGCAAACAAACTTCAAGCCATAGGTAATTTTGGAATTGATTCAGGCGATATGGCTGGGATGTTGATTGATGAAGAGGATGGAATGAGTTCTTTTCAAGCAGCATGGCTTGGCGCACCTGGTCTTAGGATTGCAGGAGGTACCGACGAAATTCTTAAAAATATCATTGCAGAAAGAGTCTTAGGATTACCGCAAGATCCAAGAGCAGATAAAGGCTTGCCTTTTAAAGATATACCGTCAGGAAAATAGTTTTACATCTAGAATTTGAAAGGCTTAGATAACGTGTCTGATGCCTTTCATAAATTAACTTTAGAAACTCATCAACTGAAATGGGAGAATGATCTCCCATTTTCATTGGACTCCAATGACATTTTTTTTCAAGTTGATGCATTGGACGAGATTGAACATGTCTTCATAGAACCAAATCTAATTCTGCAAAGAGCCTCAAAGGATACAAATCTTGTAATTGGTGAGATTGGTTTTGGCTTCGGGTTAAATTTTCTTTCAACCTGTAAATCTTGGCTTAAAAATTCAAATAATGGTTTGATGACTTTCATTAGCATTGATCATAAAGTCCCGACACAAACAGAAATAAAAAGATTATTTAAAAAATTTAAAATACTTAAAGATCTTGAGGATGAATTCTTTGAATCTTTCGATCCGATTCATAAAGGGATAAATAAGTTCTTTTTTTCAAATTGGAATGTTGAATTAGTTCTTTATATAGGAGATGTAATTGATGCAATAAGAGACCTCAATGGAGGCTTTATGATGGATGCATGGTATCTTGATGGCTTTGATCCAAAAGCCAATCCTGTTATGTGGAGTAATGATGTATTGGATTTTATAAAAATTCATTCTCATAAGAATACAACCTTATCAACCTTCTCAGCTGCAGGTTTCATTCGCAGAGGACTATCAGAAAGAGGTTTTGAGGTTGAAAGAAAAAAGGGGTTTAAATTTAAGCGACATCATCTTGCAGGATCCTATTCTCAAATAGAACAAAAACAAACTTTTAAAAGGGTTGCTGTGGTTGGTTCGGGTATCGCGGGATGTTCTACGGCCTATCATCTTGCAAAAAAAGGGCATACTGTCGAGCTCTTTGAGATCAATGGAGAAATTTCTTCTGGTGCATCTGGCAATCCCCTAGCGGCACTCTATCCTCGTTTTAATCCAAATGAGCAACCAATCAATACCTTGAATCTTTCAAGTTTTTTTTATGCCGATAGATTTTATAAATCTCTTAATTGTGATGCCTACTTCAGAACCGGGGTTGCATTTTTGAATCATGATAAGAGAACAGAAAAATGGATTAAAAAGTTAAAGATGCTTAATAGGGAGGATTTATTTGTCTTCAGCGATGAAAAGAATTCAACTGGATATGATAACTTTGAGGGGGTAATTTTTAATCATGGTGGGTATCTTGATCCGGTAAAGATGAATGGATGTTTGATTGAGCATAAAAATATTACCGTTAATAAAAATTATGAATTTAAGAGCTTTGATTCGAATTCATCATCAGTTAAATTGCATTTTAAAGATAACAAAGAATTAACATTTGATTGTCTGGTTCTTGCTCATGGATCAGGATTAATTAATTTCTCAAGTTATTTAACGCTTTCAAAAGGCCAATTAGCTGCAGCAAAAATCTCTGATTCTATTCAGATGCCAATCAACTCCAATGGATACATACTTCCCCTAAAAGATGAAGTTAATTGGATTGGATCGTCCTATGAAAATCAATTTCAAAATATGGATGTAAATAAAAGTAAACTGAAAGAAATGATCGAATTTCAGTGTGATCAATTCAATCTGCAAAATGCTGAAAATGAATGTGGATCAAAAACTCAGATAAGGGTCATTTCAAAAGATAAGTTACCAATTTCAGGCCAATATAAAGAATACAAAAACGTATTCTTGCTAGGTGGTTTAGGCTCAAGAGGATTTTGTTATGGGCCTATCCTTGGGGATCATATAGCCAGCTTGATAGGCAACAATATCAGTCCATTAGAAAAAATAGTGACGGATAGCCTTCAGCCAAACAGATTTAAATAGTTTCTAGTATTAAACCAACTAAGTTTTCAGCTTTATCAATACTTGATGGTTCAAAAACTGAACCAGGTCTCCATCTTGTTAAGCCTGTCCAAAGCGTTTTATCAGCCTCGACATCAAATATAGATATTCTTAAATAGAACTCATCGATTGATCGAATACGATCAAAGTCATAAGGTGATCTGTAATAGTAAGGATAGCGATAGTAATGTCCTTCGTCTCTAATAAATTCATCAGAACTCAGTGATATATTAATAACTAGATTGGCTTCATCTGAAATTAGATTACCTCTGTCAGATAAATTTTGTTTAACAGCTTGTTTAATAAAATCTACAAAAATTGGATCAACTTTTGCAGGTATATCCCTATCGATTTTTATATTTAACGAAGCATCCAGAGGCAAGTCAAAAGCTTCTATTGCATTTGTTTTCAAGTACGGTCCAGTATTGCAGGCAACAATAAAAGATAAACACAGAAAATTTAAAACTAAAGAGTGAAATTTCATAATTTAAATAAAAGATTAACTATTTTTTATTATAATGATTTACTCAAATTTTTCTAAATAAATAATTAATATGTTTGAACTTATAGATACTAAGAAGGTGGATTTGCTAAATCTTAATGCAAATCTTTATCAACACTCAAAATTCAAAACCAAACATCTTCATCTTGAATCAGAAAACTCTGAGAAAGTATTTATGGTTGCATTTAAAACTGTTCCTGAGGACTCAACTGGAATTGCTCATATCTTGGAACATACAGCTTTATGTGGGTCGAAACATTACCCTGTTCGAGATCCCTTTTTTATGATGCTCCGTCGATCAATTAACACATTCATGAATGCATTTACCTCAAGTGACTGGACGGCCTATCCTTTTGCAACTCAAAACTCCAAAGACTTTGAAAATCTTTTAAAAGTTTACACAGATGCAGCCTTCTTCCCAAACCTTGATGAGCTGGATTTTTTTCAAGAGGGTCATCGGCTAGAGTTTAATGAAAATAATGAATTAGAAATAAAAGGGGTAGTCTTTAATGAAATGAAGGGAGCAATGAGTGCTCCGAGTTCGCAATTGTGGCATGGGATGACAAAGCATCTTTTTCCTGAAACTACATATCAATTCAATAGCGGTGGTGAGCCAAAAGACATATTAAATTTAACTCATAATGATCTAGTCAATTTTCATCAAAGTCATTATCACCCCACAAATGCATCGTTTTATTCTTTTGGTGACATGAATGTCAAAGAGCTACAAGAATATTTAGAAGAAAATGTAATGAGTAAATTTGATCCGCTTGAAAGCGCATTAAGTGTTCCGCTTGCAAAAAAGTTTGAAAGCCCAAAATATTCTTTTGAATATTATCAACCCACTGAAGATAAAAAAGATAGTAATCATGTTGTTGTGAGTTGGTTGCTGGGAAAGAGTTATGACTCTTTCAATTTGCTAGAAAAATATTTTCTTAGCAGTTTACTTATCGATAACTCCTCCTCTCCTCTACGTCATGCTCTTGAAACATCCGATCTTGGCTCTTCAATTTCACCAATTATGGGTCTGGAGCCAAGCAATAAAGAATTGGTTTTTGCGGTAGGACTTGAGGGCGTGTTACCAGACAAAGCTAAAGATATCGAAAAGTTAGTTATGGACTCTTTGGAATCAGCTTTGTGCGGAGGAATATCTCAATCAAAAATTGATGCGGCACTCCATCAACTTGAGATTAGTCAAAGAGAGATATCTGGTGGAACAATGCCATATGGCCTTCAACTTATCCTAGGCGCTATGGGAGGCTGTATCCATGATGAAGATCCAATTTCTTTGCTTGATATAAATAAAAATATTGAGCTACTTAAAGAGAATGTAAATAGCAGTGACTATATTGATACATTAATTAAAGAGTGCCTTATTGATAATAAGCATAGACTATTATTTGAACTCAAGGCAGATCCTGAATTTAATGACAAAGAAAATAAATATTACAAAGATTATCTTGCACAAAAGAATGAAGAGTTAGACGAATCAAGTAAAAAAGAAATCATAGAACTCTCATCTAGGTTAAACAATAGACAAAATCAGGTTGACGATGAATCAATATTGCCAAAAATAGAAAAAAAAGACATTCCTGACTCAAGATCATTTCCAGAAATCTCTTCTTTAAACGAAAAGAAATTTTATAAAGCAGGTACGAATGGGATTATTTATCATGACTACATTTTTTCACTGGAAGATTTGAATGAAGAAGAAATTGGTATAGCCTCTTTGTATGCATATCTCTTGACCAACGTAGGGTTGAACGATAAAGGCTATGATGAAATTCAAGAGTATCAATCTCTTATTACTGGAAACATATCAGCCTCGATTAAACCTGACATAAACCACTTAACAGGAGAGCAAAAATTATCCCTAATTATTTCAGCAAAATCTTTAGAAAAAAATGCATCAAAAATGAGGGACCTCATCATTGAATCAATTAATCATGCAAGATTTGATGAAACCAAAAGAATACAAGAATTAATTCAATACAGCATTGCAAGAAATGAAGAAGCAATAAACTCAAATGGTCATGGATTGGCTATGGATTATGCTGCAGGTGGAATATCTTCCTTTGCTGCCCTAAATGCATCAATGTTTGGAATCAAAAAGCTGCAGGGTATCAAATCAATTATTAATGAATATGGTATTGAAAAAGGATGTAATGAAGTAGTTGAAATATTGAGAAATATACATGAAAAAGTTAAAAGGAATCCTAGCAATATATTAACCGTATTGTCAGATGCAAATGCCCTTTCAGAGAGTCTTGCTACTGATTCAAGCTCTCAAAATACTCAAACCAAAGTTCCAATTTTTAAAAACGAAACAGCTTGGATAATCCCTGCGCAAGTTAATTATTGTGCTGAAACTTTCAAGGGAGTGAATTTCTTGCATGATGATGCTCCAAAGTTATCTCTATTGGGTGCTGCGTTAAGGAATGGTTACTTACATACTGCTATCCGTGAAAAAGGAGGTGCTTATGGTGCGGGTGCAATGCATGATGCAAGCTCAGGAGTCTTTAAATTCTTCTCATACAGAGATCCTAACTGTGGTGAAACCTTCCACGAATTTCAATCATCCATTAATTGGGTAAAACATAATTTAAAAAAGAAACATCTTGATGAGGCAGTTTTAAATGTTATCTCAAGTGTGGATAAACCTCTGTCTCCTGTGGGTGAAGCCAAGTCAGATTTTTATCAAAACCTCAATGGAATTAATCATGAAATGCGTCTGGATTATAGAAATAAAATCTTAAACACTCGATTGCAAGATTTACATCAAGTTGCAGAGAAGTATCTCACGACAAAATCATTTAAATCAGTTATTGGAAGTAAAGACTTTGAATCTGACTTCAAGAGCCTTTCATTGAATCAAAAAGAACTAAGTTAAAAGATAAAAAACCTTTTCTTTTTTAAATCTTTAGCACAGCCCCAATATTGTTTTTGATACATCACGGATCTAGATTGGACTCGATCAGCTACTTTTATTAGCCATGGTTTTTTTCGATAAGTGCGTTCACTGTAACCTTTATAACCTTCGTGATAGGCTAAATATAAGGCTCTCGCATCATTTTTCTTGAACCCATTAAAAAATCCTTTATTTGCGTACCAGCCAATAAAGTCTGCGCTGTCAGAAAAGTTGTTTCTACTAGCGAATTGATTAGAAGTTTCCTCTTTATAATCCTGCCATGTAGAAGTCAAAGCTTGTGAATATCCTTTTGCGCTTGAGGGTCTAAACCATGGAATAAAACCAAATAATTCTTCTCTATCTGGCT
>ENA-OSEY01000253-OSEY01000253.1-marine-metagenome-genome-assembly--contig:-NODE-253-length-39211-cov-4.481167_pt1 | contig 39211 bp, 34 predicted proteins | sample MGYA00248465_ERZ534230 | MGnify/ENA primary metagenome ERZ534230 (study PRJEB26409, sample SAMN06344110) | marine metagenome | isolation source: Sea water from surface | place: Atlantic Ocean:Southern... | reverse complement strand
AAAGTACATACACAACAAATAGTGCTAACGCAAAATTTTTAAATAATGAACTTAGGGTGTCTCTTTGTTCTCTTTGCTCGCCCTCAAAACTATAGTTTACACTAGGATAATCAAGAAGTATCGGAACTATATGTTCAGTTTCGAATTTTGCTAAAATTTCGTTTGCATTAGCTTCACTCAGATCAACATCTGCAGTTATACTTATAGATCTTTTTCTATCCGTTCTCGTAATGGTAGAATAACCACTAGATAGTTCTCCTTGCGCTACTTGACCAAGAGGTACTTCTACATTATTACCAACCCTTACATTCATTTGCTCTAAATTATTTAAGCTAACCCTTTCATCTTTTGGATAACGCAAAAATACCTTCACCTCATCACGGCCACGCTGAACTCGCTGAACCTCATCTCCGTAAAATGCTTGTCTGACTTGCCTGGCAAGTGACGCCATCGTAATGCCATAATTCTGCGCTTCTGGAAGCAAATTAAGTTTAATTTCATCTTTCCCTGCGCTAAACGAATCTTTTATGTCAAATACCCCTGCATAAGTTTGCAATTTATCTTTTAATCTATCAGTCACCGCTTTTAATTCTTCTCTATTCACACTTGAAAGCTGAATTTCGATTGGAGCACCGGTGGTAAAAAGATCAGAATCAAAAGTCACTTGTTTTACTCCAGGTATTGGCCCTGTTAGTTCTCGCCATATTTTTGAAATTTCAACAGTGCTAATTGGCCTCTCTTCACCAGGTGCTAGTTCAATGACACATTCTGCTAAGTGCGAACCAAAAAAAGTTGCATCCAAGTTACCAGGGCCCCTAGCTGATTGAGTTTTAATTGGTTGATCACCAGCCGTAGATACCATATTTATAAAAATTTTATTTTCTGGATATAATACTTCCAGAGAATCTTTAAGCTTGTATGCAGATTTTTCAATTTGATCTAAACCAACTTTTGTTAATGAAACAGGGGTACCTTCTGGATACTCAACTCCAGCAATAACTATATCAGCTTCAAGTGGCGGAAAAAAATTAAATCTAATAAAACCACTTGCGACCAGCCCAATTGTTAAAATAAATATCGAGATTGCTATTGCAACAGTGTTACCACGATTTTTAAGAGCAAGTTCAAGAACTGGAGTATATTTATTTTTAATAAACCCTTGAAGCCAATTATGAATCCCCATCTGAATATCAGACCACCATTGGGAGAATCGATTTTTCTTTTTAGCTTCATTTATACTCATATGGGCCAAATGAGCAGGCAAAATAGTTAATGATTCAATGAGAGAAAACATTAAAACTAATATGGTAACCACCGGAATGATCTTCCATATTTTACCCAAAGCGCCCTCTACTAAAATCATTGGTGAGAAGGTAACCATAGTTGTTAGAACAGCAAAAATCACTGGCTTTGCTACTTGATATGCTCCTTCCAATGCAGCATCAACTCCACTTAAACCTCTTTTTAGATAAATATGAATGTTTTCACCAACAACGATAGCATCGTCAACAACAATACCGAGAACTAAAATGAAAGTAAATAAGGATATCATATTAATTGATACATCGAATAAAGGAAGCAACCAAAACCCACCCATGAAAGATATCGGGATGCCTAGTGAAACCCAGGCTGCCAACTTTGGCTTTAAAAACAAAGCTAGAACGATCAGAACAAGCCCAAGACCAAGATAAGCATTTTCGGTTAAAAGTTCAATCCTACCTCTAAGAATTACAGACTCATCTTTCATTGTTGTTAAAGAGACACCAGGAGGCATGACGGGGTTCTTTTTCTTAATATATCCATGAACAGCATCTGCTATATCTAGAGCGTTCTGCTCACCAGTCCTATATACCCTAATTAATAATGCTGGCTCACTATTAAATTTTATATCATACTCAACATCTTGAAAACCATCTACAATTTCAGCAATATCTCTGAGAAATACCGTCGAACCATCAGCTAATGATAAAACAGGAATGATCCCAAACTCTTCCCCTGTATAGGCCTGGCCTTTCGAACGAATTAAAATTTCGCCATCATATGTTTCTATAGCACCTCCTGGTACATCCATAGAAGAAGTACGGATTTTATTGGCTACATAATCGAAAGAGATACCATATTTTTGCAAAGTATTTTCAGATATCTCAATTGAAATTTCTCTGGGCTTTTTGCCCAACCGTGTTTGGGTAATGTTTGGAAGTTCGCTGACCTCGTCTCTTACTTTTTCTGCAATATTAAGTAGGCTAGCCTCATCTACATGGCCATGCACAGCTATGGTTATGACTTCAGGTTGACCGTCAAAGCTTCTAATAGTTGGCTTTTCAGCATCGTCAGGAAATGATGTTATTGCATCAACTTGAGATTTTACTTCATCTTTTACCTCATCTATATCATATCCGTTCTCAACCTCAATATTTATTGAGCCATACCCTTCATTGGAGGAACTAGTTATTCTTTTTAATCCATTTATACCTTGCACCTGTTCTTCAACTTTTACACATATTGATTCTTCAATATCTTCTGGAGATGCGCCAGGATAAACAACGGAAACGTTTATTATAGGTATGGTTATATCCGGGAATACCTCCATTCGCAATCTAGACAAAGTGAATATGCCAGCAATAATAATAAATACCATTAGCAGATTTGCTGCTACAGTATTTAGGATGAACCAACGTATGATATTTTTCATCAGTCTAATTTTCTCTTACTGGCATTCCATCAACATATGAGTCTAATCTGGTAGTTAACACTCTGTCATTTTTTTCCAAACCATCAGCAATGAAAGCAAAATCTTTTTCATACCTAATTACTTCAACAGACTTTTTACGCAACACATTAGCCTCTACTACCCAGATCATATCATTTTTAACTGCGCTTCTAGGTACAATAGTAATACCATCATATAAAAGCCCATCTATCTCTGCATTTACAAACATTCCAACTTTTAACTTTTCATTCATCCCATTCATCGGAATAGTAGCAATAACAGAGATCATTCTGGTTTTAGGATCTATCTGGGACTCTGCCCGAACAATAAAGCCGCTAGCCTGGAATGTATCTCCACCGTAGCTAGTTGTTAAAACCACACTAGGCCTTTTTCCTTTTAATAATGTAGTCCCATCTAGAGGGACTCCTAAGAAAGGAATATCTTTATCAGCTATCGGAAGCCTTACCTCTAAATTCAATGTATTGTAAATGTCTGCAATTCTAGACCCAGGTACAAGGTTTGCACCTATATCAACCATTTTTTTTCTTACCCTACCATCAAAAGGTGCCAGAATCACAGTCCTTTTCAAATTTCTCTTCGATTGCTCATAAGCGGCTTCAGCTGCTGCTAATACAGCCCTTGCTTGAGCGAGTTGTGGCTCACGTAAAGTCAAACTAGAAGCATCTCCTTTGCCCACTCTTTTCCACTCAATATTGGCAAGTTTTGATTCCGCTTGCTCCCTTTCCAAAGCAAGCTTAGCTTGAAATAAACTTGATTCAGTGGTAATGAGAGCTAGCTCGTAGTCTCTTTTTTCAATTTTCATTAAAGTATCACCAGATCTGAAACCTGCACCATCTAAAAATTGGGGAGATATCCATTCAACTTTGCCAGCAACCTCAGATGTAATAAGGATCTCATGTTCTGGCCTGATTGTCCCCTGTGAACTTATTTTTGCTGTCACTTGCGATGGATATGCTGCCATCGTCTCAACTACTTGAGGTATTATCTTTGGTTTTTGAAACTCTGCCTCAGGCTTAAGTTTGATCATTAATACAAAAATTATTAGACTAGCTAAAACGATAACGAAAGGGGTGAATTTTCTAAAATTTATCTTCATTTTATTCTCACTATCTGTTAAAAGGTTCCGCCAAATGCCAATAGCAGGTTTAGGCGAGTATGAATTTTATTTTTCTTTGCCGCAAGAACTTGAGACCTAGACAAAAACCATCTTTGCTGACTATCCATTACTGCAATCAAGTCAACTAGACCTGAATCATACCGTTCCCGGGATAACTTGTATGCTGCCTCTGCTTGCTCTGCTGCAACCTCATAGGCATCCAAAAGAATGTTATTGGAATTTTCTGCAAAAAGAGTTTGCTCTACTTCTGAATAGGCATTTATGATGGTTTTGATTAGATCTTGCTTGGCAATATTCAAATTTTCTTCTGCAATATTATTACTTGCCCTAATGCTTCCGCCTTGAAAAAGTGGCAGCCCAACCGTCAAGCCTTGGGACCATATTTGATAGTCTTCATCAAGAATATCGTTTAAATCACTAGAAGAGGTTCCCGCAGAACTAGTAAGAATTAAGCTCGGTAAAAGAGAAGCAAAAGATTCAGATTTTTTAAATGATGCTGCTTGAAGTTTAGCCAATGAAGACTTTATATCCGGTCTCCTATTTAGAATTTCAGATGGGATGCCGATGGTTATTTTTGGCAATTTAGAACCCAATTTACTATTTACCATGTATGTACCACTTGGATATTTTCCAAGCATTGACTCTAACCTCCTCACAAACACTAAGTATGTTTGTTTTCTAATTTCCATTTGAGCCTTTGAGGAGGCTTTTGAAGATTTGGTCAACCTTAAATCTAGGGATGATCTTAAACCTTTATCATACCGAGCAGAAACCATATCTGCAAGTTCACTAACACTATTGTATGTCTCTTTAGATAGCTCATATTGCTCTAAGGCCTCAACAGTGGAGAAATATAATTTTGCTAGCTGAATACGCATTGAAAAACTTAAAAAAGAGAGGTCGTAATAAGCAGATTGATACTCATTAGAGGCAGCTCTAGCCCGGTTAAATAACTTACCCCAGACATCAAGCTCCCACTGCATTGTAAGATTTAGTCCAAAATTACTAGAGCTAAAACTAGTCACCCCACTACCAGAATCATTAGACTGGGCAGAGTCAGGACCACCGCCAAAAAAATCATCAGAAAGTCCAAAAGCAGTTAAATTTTGTTTTCTAGAAGCTCCATTCATACCAAGACTAAAAGATGGAAGCCTTGATGATTTGTTAATTTTTAATATTTGTTTAGCAACATTCATTCTTGATGAGATATTCTTAAGATCCGGGCTACTCTGATTAAAATCATATAAGACCCTAGTAAAAATCGAATCATCAAATGATTCCCACCAATCACCTATAACGCTAGAACTATCTATTAATTTCAAATCCCAAGAGGAAGGAATCGATTCTGAGATTGAAAAATCGTCTGTGGAAAATTTTTCAGCACACGCTGAAAAGAAAATTATAAAAATAATTGAGTAAAGTTTCATAAATATTGGTTGGAGGTTCAACTATCAGAATAATTATTCTGATATCAAATTATTGTATATTTTTTTTAAAACAATTTTAAATGTTTCAACTTCTTTGCTGTTTATGCCACTAAGAACTTCATTCCTAGTTTGCTCAATTACGGGCATTACATTCTTCATCAAATCTTTTCCTTTATTACTAAGAACTACTCTTTTTATTCTTTGATCTATTTGATCAGAGTATCGTACTAGTAAATTTTTCTTTTCTAATGTATCAATTATCTTCGTTACACTTGTTTTATCCTTACCGCAATACTCAGCTATTTCTTTTTGGGATATTCCCTTCTGTTTCCATATTGGACCTAAGACTATCCATTGGTCTTGGGTTATATCCATGCCAAGCTTATGAGCATTTTGGCTGAATTTTTTTGTGCACAATCGGTCGACTTGCGACATCAGCATGCCAACGTCAATTTCATTTTTCAAGTCTTGACTATTAGACATGTTATAATATTACCAATATTTTAGTTGCACATTCAACTATTAATTAGATTATTTTCAATATATGTTTGCACATTGAATTTTCTTTTACATCCATTGTAATTCATAAAGCGGATCTTACCAAATACAGGCCTCTCAAACCATGCTCTATCATGAATACCACCTATACTCCATGCAATTCCAGTATAGCCATTTGGATCCCTACCATCAATTTGGTATTTATCATTAAGCTCTATCGCAGTTTGTTGGGCAATTTCTGGACTGGGGCTCCATTCTAATATCTTCTTTGCCCAATACATTCTCATAAATCCATGCATTTTACCTTTTATCTTCATTTCATCTTGTGCAGCATTCCATAGGTCATCGTGAGTTTCACTATATTCAAATTCTTCTGGAGAATATACAAATTCCCTTTCATCGTTTCTGTGCTCATTCAACGTCTTCTGAGCCCAGGCATGAAAGCCTTCAAATTGATCATAGTTTTTCTCATAGTGGCAAAAATTATCAGCGAGCTCTCTTCTAACAATCATTTCTTCAAGGTACGCGTCTTTGTCTTCGGGTGGCAAATTTGAATTTTTTATTTCTAAAGCAACTCTCTGTGGCGCAATATGCCCATAATGAAAAAAAGGGCTCATGTTTGAAAGTTTGTCCAAGTTTGGATCATTTCTTTGTTCATTATAATTGACTAAACCAGATTTTATTTTTTTTAATAACTCCTTAGCACTTTTTTCACCAGGATTTATCCAATCTAATGGCTTAACACTTTTATCAAGTCTTAAAGAGCTCAAAGCATTATCCCAATTAATTTTATTTTGGGTTACATCCAAAATATATGGATGCTTTGTTATATTCGGTATATCAGTAAGGTAATCAGGCAGTAGTCTTTTTATTTTTGGTCTTATTGTATAAGCAGCAAATTCTTTTTTTTCTGAAGCTTGCCATACAGGAACAATATTATGAGCATCAACTTGAGATACAGGAATAGCTGTTTTCTGTAAAACTTTATTTAAACGATTTTTATATACTCTTAATGGGCTGAAATCGACAACTAAATGACCGACTTTATATTTATCTATGAATTTTGGAATAGCCTGGTCACTCTTACCTTGTAGTAAATGAAACTGAATGTTTAATTTACTTAAAGAGGAGTGAACTTCCTTTAGACCATCAAATAAAAACTGATAATGCCTATTATTTGCTTGGGAATACTTATTATAATAATTAAAGCAGACTATTAATGGAACATTATTTTTGAGAGCAATTTTTTGGGCTTCAAGGAGTGCCCAGTTATCACTTACTCTTTTATCTCTTACCATCCAATAAAGGACAGAATTGCCATTGAATACTCCATTTCTTAAATGGCGTATTCTATCAAGGGAGTTAGTCATAATTGACTAGAAGACTAAACTAATTTATTTAGTTCTTTAAATGTAACGAAAGTTTTATCAATGGTATTCGAAATATCTGGAAGAAGCTCTATGCCAAGTCCACCAAAAATAACTTCAACGTTTAAATCGGAAGCTGTTTTAAAAATTGAAGAAACTTGATCAGCTGTTTTCGCAATATTGTCTCCCACTACAGACATACAACACTGCATATTGCAAAGATAGAAAACGATGAGATCAATTTTTTTATTTTTTATTACTTTATTTAAATCTCCAAGTTCAGCATGAGAACCTGTGTTATATACATTATAACCCTTATGTCTAAGAATTACTTCAGACATTACCACTCCCAGATCTGGGAGATTATCTTCAAAATTTACGCACAGAGCAGACTTGCCATTAAATGAGCCATTTGGTTTGTTATCGTTTAAAGCTTCAGTAGCTCTAGTAATAATTTTTCTACTTATGAAAGCTTCTGCATGAGAAAGATATTGCTCATGAAGAGCTTTTTCTACAATCATACTACCTGGATCGATAATTTTATCAAACAAAGTCTCAACATCAATATTATTCATGTAAGATCCAGAAATTATTGTTTTGACAGTCGTTTCATCTGACTCAATACTTGCATCTGCTAATTTGTAGCTCAGTTCAGAGTAACTAGCTTTTTTGATTAACTCATATATTTTTTTATGTTCAAACTTTGCTAGCGAGACATCAGTACTTTTGGTGGCTCTTTTGTTCGACTTATAATATTCACGAACATTTTGCATGGTAAACTTTCTATGACCACCTGGAGTTTTGTGGCAATTGATGGTGCCATTATCAGTCCACCTCTTCAAAGTAGATATGTTTACGCCTAAAATATCGGAAACTTCTTTAGAATTAAGATACTTCATTGATATATAGTACATATAAAAAGTACAAAAAATAAAGTATTATTTGAGCGTTTTGAACTTTTCCAAATAAATAAGTATTTGAAATCTTAACCATATAATATATAAAATTAAATATGAAAAATATATATTACATACTTACAATAGTTTTTGTTGTTATTCTAAATGGTGAAGAAAAATATAATAACGCAATTCCTCATTATGTTTGGGACTCTGACTCATCAAATGTTGGCCAAACAGAAATTTGGTTTCAAGATTGGACGGATTATACAAGATTATTCGTTAAATCTATCAGAGATACTTCTTCAATAGAAAAACATCCATATGCCAAAACAGATTACAAAGATGAATATAAAAATGCCCGTGAATACCAAAAACCTAATTACATTCAACTATTAGGAAACATTCAATGGATTGAACCTCAAAATTGGTCTGAAAATAACGTTAATACGTTCAAATGGTATGTTGACAGAGATCAAAATTGGACTTACACTAATAAAACTTTATCTGGCGAAGCCAAAATCTCACAAAATAAGCTACATTTAACAATCAAAGATTACGATAATGTAATTATTGATGTTGTTTCTAGGTATAGAAAATATAAATGAAGCAAAGCAAAAAATTAGTATTCATAACAAAATATTTTTTTTCAATTTTTTTTAAATGGTCTTTAGTCGCTGCTATTTTGATTGGGACAATCGTTTTACCATTCTATATAATTAATTTCTTTTCAAAATAGACCATTTACAAAATCCTCTGCTTTTCTCTTAAGCTCATTTTGTATTGATACGTCTTTCTTGTCATACATAGCTACCATCATATTCATTCTAGGATTCCTTTTAAAGAATTCTCTATTTCTATTTACAAATGACCAATACAAAGAATCCCAAACACCACACCAATCACCTTTCTTATAATCACTCATTTTTAATATATAATTACTACCACTGATATAGGGCTTTGTAGCTAACAACCCTCCATCTGAAAACTGACTCATTCCATATACATTTGGTACCATTACCCAATCATATGAATCAATGAACATTTCCATAAACCATTTATAAGCAGAATTAGGCTTAATACCAATTAGTAGCATTAAATTACCTAGAATCATTAAACGTTCTATATGATGCGCATAACCAGTTTTTAAACATTTTTTTATAGTGTCATCTAAAGGTTCCAATCCAGTCGTTCCATCATAAAAAGATTTAGGCATTGGCTTATCATAATCCCAGAAATTTGAATTTCGTTGCTTTACTCCATCTGCAACATAAATACCTCGCATAAATTCTCTCCAGCCGATCACCTGTCTTACAAACCCTTCTAAAGAATTTAGAGGGACTGAATTGTTAGAGGAAAAGTCAAGTATCCCCTTAATGACTTCATCAGGAGTAATAAGACCTATATTTAAGTAAGGCGTGATAACACTATGGAATAGGGTAGACTCACTTTTTACAATTGCATCTTCATATGCTCCAAAATTGGTCAGTCTTTGCTCAAGAAATAAATGAAAAGATTCAAAAGCCTGCTTCCTGGTAACTGGATAATTGAATGCATCCATTGTTCCAGGATTTAAACTATATCTTGATAAAATATGATTTTTATGTTTGACAAAGATATCCTCCTGGTAATCTATAGCAGGTATTTCAGGTGCCTCCATATTCTTTGGAAAACGTTTCCTATTTTCATGATCGAAACTCCACTTTTCTCCAACCGGAGAGCCATCATCATTCATTAAAATATTATAGCGCTTACGCTGTCTTTTATAAAAAGCTGCCATAAAATGAAACTTTTTATTTGAGAACTCATCCCTAACATCTTCGCTATTCAACATGAACAATGGAGTATCATATTTATACGTTTTTAATTTTAACTTTTTCGTAGCAATGCCTAACCGTTTAGTTATGACATAGTCAACAGGGTCACAAAAATATATTTCAGTTATGTTATTTTTTTTAAAAAAGGAAATGTAACTGTCTTGATTCTCTAATTGTTCTAGCTCAATTATTTGCACATCATAACCAGAGTCAGATAATTCTTGCCTGTAATAGTCTATAGAGAGAAGATGCAGCAAAATTTTATTTTTATGAAAAAATGCTGGATACTCAGTATCTGAGAAAAACAAAGGATCTTGTAAAATAAATATTTTTCTTTTTCTACTTAAAGCAGGAGAGCTTTTGAATAACTGATTCGGGAATACTATTGTGGCGTCCAAAAGTAATTACCTCATAACAAGAGTTTTGTGGCTATAAAGACTCAGTGATTTCTGAACTTAGAGGATTGGTACCACTACCAAAGGATTTGATTAAGTTCCCATTCTCATCAATCAAATATTTGTAAAAATTCCATCTCGGTTTAGAATCATTCCAACCATTGAAGTCACTATTTGTTAGCCATTCATAAATAGGATGGATTGGATTGCTCCTTATATTCACTTTACTCATAATTGGAAACCTAATATTGTAATTTGTTTCACAAAATTGGGCAATCTGACTTTCACTGCCTGGCTCTTGTGACCCAAAATCATTACATGGGAATGCGATAACCTGCAGCTTATCATTGTATTTGTCTTGCAATATTTGCAAGTCCTTGTACTGACGAGTGTAACCACAATAAGAGGCAACATTAACCACTAAAATCTTTTTCCCTTTAAATTCATCTAAAGACATTTCTTTACCGACAACATTATTAAATTTTATACTGTAAATATCTTTTGCAGTCATGTTACTCTTTCCAAAAATAATCCCAAAGGATATTGCTAAATGTAAGAACAAAAATTTCAATCTGATGGATACCTTATTAATTCAAAGGTGTTTTCATCAGGAGAATCAACATACACAGACTCGGACCCATCACGATGCTTGACGGGAGATCCATATTTCTCTAAATTTTTTCTTTTAATCGCTATGTGCGGAGGGTGTTGATCAGGAATGACCAACGCCAATTTTGTGTTTTCAAATTTAATTAATGCCCATGTACTGTCCTCAAACTCAACTTCACAGTCGAACATCATTTTATACCAATTAATCGATTCTTTTATAGAATCAGTTTGTATTGCTATGTGATCTATTTTGTCCATGTTTAACTCACTAATTTTGTTGTTGAAAGCCCTCCATCAATATTAATGATTGATCCGGTAATCCAACTACTACTATCCAAAATTAGTGGAGTTGCAAATTTTGCAATAATTTCAGGCGACCCTATCTTGCCAATGCTATGCATTTTTTTAGAAACTTCTAAAGCTGCAGGGTTTGATACGATACCTTTTGATAAGTTTGACTCAACTAATCCTAGAGCAAGTGCATTGACTCTGATATTATTTTTCGCATACGTTGCTGCCGCTGATTTTACTAAACCTTCCAGACCGCCTTTAGCTGCTGCTATTGCCTCATGGTTGGAAAGACCAATATTTGCGGCTGCTGATGAAAAAAACAATAAGCTTCCTCCATTTTTTCTCATGAGCGGTATAGAATTTTTTAGAATGAAAAAAGAAGATCTCAGATTTAAATCTATAACGCTGTCAAAATCTTCTTTTTTGGTAAGATGCGCAGGTTTTAGAAATATGGATCCAAGACAATTTACTACAGCATGAATCTCATCATGTTTAGACTTCACATCATTAAATAATGATTCCACAGAGTCTTCACCTTCATACCGCCATTGAATGGCATCTAATCCATCAATGGAACCAGATGACCCTGATGTTAATATTAGATTAGACTCTGAACCAGATAGCTCTTTAACTATAGCAGATCCGGTGCGTCCAGATGCATTTATAATTGATATATTCAAAATTTATATAATTATTGACTACAGCTAGGGCATACACACTTTTCTTTACCGTATCTTGGCACTTCATCATAGTACTTAATAGTTGTTTTACCATTAAATACATGTCTTTGCCAGACTATCTTGCAAAGATTACATACTTTTAGTTCTCTATCAGCAACTTTGCCGTCTAAAAAATACCTATCGGCTTTCTTTTTTGGTTCTTTACGCTTTTCTGTATTTTCTAATCCAGCAGCTACAGCTTGTAATATTGTCATAGCTAAACTCCTTTGTTCCTATTAACGTTATTGTTATCGGCTGGTGATTTAGACATAGCTTGGAAGACCTTCCCATCCTCGGATGTAAGACCTGAGGTGATAACCCATCCTTTCATGGACAGTTCATCTACAACTTTTACAAAATCAGAAAGGTGGTGTTTTGTACATGACACTACAGCGTATTGAGTGCCCATATTTACACTTACATGCTTGCCATACTTCTCAATTTTGATATCGTTTTCAAAACTACTGTTCTTAATAACCATACCATATATTATTGATAGGCAAAGGTATATGTCAAGTATTTTTGAGCGTTTTAAGCGTTTTTTATTCTAAGTATTTTTATTTTAGAGAGAAACTTAGTAATTGCGTACCCAGGATCTATCTCGAACCAACGCTTTGAGAACTTGATATTTTTTGGTCTGCTATGATGATTGTTTTGAAATAATTCTCCCATCATCAGTATATCTATGGGCAACGTATTCTTTGAGTTATCTCTTGTTTTTCTATCATTTGTGTAGCCATATCTATGTCCACACCAATTAACGATAGATCCATGTAGAGGCCCCATCACAAAATGTATTGGAAGTAAAGCATATTGCCACGTAGCTGTTGCAAACTCAACATATAATACTGTGTATAGGCCCATGAAAGTGATTCGAGTAATCCAGTGATCGCCTATTTTTTCTAGCAAAGGCCACCTAGGCACATCAAAATCATATTTTGAATAATCCTTTTTATTGAGCCTAACTGACTCATAATGTTTTACAGTATCAAGATTCATTTTTATAATATTCTTCGAAAAAATTGGTGAATGAGGATCTTTTTCAGTATCACTGTGCTTATGATGAAGCCTATGAAGTATAGCATAGGCCCTAGGATTTAAAAAAGAAGAACCTTGAGTAAGAAATGTCAGGAAAAAGAATACTTTTTCCCAACTTTTCGACATTGTAAACATTTGATGAGATGCATACCGGTGCAAAAAAACTGTCTGAAAAAATAAACTGCTGTACCAGTGCGCTATGAAAATAAAAATAATGACCATATCAAATAATAATGTTTAATCGGAAGATTTTACAAATCTATAATGCGATACTCCCCACTCATTACCATTATCATAACCAAACAACACTTCACATGCCATAAAAAATATACGCCACCTTTGAAACCAAATGGATGCATTCTCGTCACCATATGTTTCACTAAAAATTGACATAATTTTTTTCTTATTGGCATCCATTTTATTCAACCATGCAAGTGAAGTTTTCTCATAATGTGAACCATTAAAACGCCAACTTTCTTCAATATTTAATCTTTTTTGAAAATACAAAAGCAATTGATGCGATGGCATAATACCTCCACTAAAAAAATTACGTCCCATCCAATCGCCCTCACCATCCTCTGTAAAGGGATACACTAGAGTTTTATGGGTAAATATATGGATGAATAACTTTCCGCTTGGCTTCAACCAGCTTGAAACTTTATCTAATAACTGCTCATAATTTCTCATATGCTCAAACATCTCGACTGATACTATTCTGTCAAATTTATCATCTATTGAAAATTCATTCATATCCGCTGTTATAATTTTCACATTTTCAATGTTTCGTTCTTGACATTTTTGCTCGATAAACAACCTTTGATCTTTTGAATTACTAACGGCTGTGATAGAACTATTTGGAAATTCTTTTGCCATATACAAGGTTAAAGACCCCCATCCACAACCTAATTCTAGTATATCAATTCCATCACTTAACTCTGCTCTTTTTGCACTTAATTCTAGCATAGCAAACTCTGAATCATCTAATGTATCAATACCACTTGGCCAATAACCTGAGCTATATTTTAAATGTTTCCCCAATGCATTCTCGAAAAAAGCAGGAGGAACTTCGTAATGTTGCTCATTTGCTTTTTCAGGAACATAAGCTATTGAGCTCTTTTTCATTTCATCTACCCAATTTTGATGATGGGCCTCAACTTCAGAAACAGACCTCGACTTTGCCCATAGCAATCGTTCTTTTTGCATTCTTCTTATACCGCTTCTAATTAAAAAGTCTGGCATAATACCTTTTTCTGCTAAATCAATTAATGTTTTTATCATATGTATTAATAGTTTATTTGAATATTTTTATTACTTGGCTTTGCCATAACCAACTGGACATCGCCAATGAACCTTTCTCTAAAACCCGCTTCGCAGTAAATAAAATAATAATCCCACATTCTTAAAAATTCATCGCTATATCCCATATCTTTAATTTTGTCAAACTCATCTTTGTATTTATTTCTCCACAATTTTAAGGTCTCAGCGTAGTATTTTGTAATGTCCTCCAAGTGAACTAAGGATAAATCAGTGTAAGATTTAATGACAGAGAGCACATGATTAACAGATATTAAATTGGATCCAGGGAAGATATATTTTTTAATAAAGTCTACCGATTTTAAATGATTTTCAAATCCTTGCTCGTGGTAGGTAATGCCCTGAATAGCCATCAAGCCATTAGGTTTTAATAACCTAGAGCAGGTTTCAAAAAAGTTCTGGATAAAATTATACCCAACAGCTTCAATCATTTCTATCGAAACCAATTTATCATATTGACCATTAAGAGATCTATAATCATCCTTCAATAATGTAATTTGCTCCTCTAAACCTTCGACTTTTATCAAGTTAGAAACATATTCATGCTGCCTATTTGAAATGGTAGTCGTTGTGATCTTGCAACCGTACTTTTTTGCTGCATGCAGGGCAAAACTACCCCACCCAGTGCCAATCTCAATTATGTGATCATCAGATGTTAGATCAAGCTTCCTACATATTCGATCTAACTTCTCAATGGAAGCATCATACAAAGATAAATTCTCTGGCTCAAAAATTGCGCAGGAATATGTCATGCTTTTATCTAACCACGTTTGAAAGAACTCATTACTAAGATCATAATGAGCTACAATATTTTCTTTACTTCCAGATACAGTATTTCGTCGAGAGCGGTGAATCATTCTATTAACAGGGCTTAAAAGTTTAGCAAACCCGCCTTCTAAACCTTTTTGAATGTCCTGATTTTTTATTACGATCTGTATGATTTTAACCATATCGTCAGCATCCCAATATCCTGCAGAATATGCCTCAGCTATTCCAAGGTCCCCACCACTTCCAGCCAATACGTAAAACTCGTCAGAATAAATATGGGCCTCCACTTTCAATGAGGAGTTTTCATCACCAAATACTATGCGCTCTTCGCCCTCATTTAAAACTATACATCCGTGTTTTATTTCTTTAAACTGTGATAAAAGTAATCCTCGAAATATTTTAACTAATATTCCCGGTTTTCTAGTTATCCTCGTATCAGATGCAGCTTTTTCAATTGAAAAATTATTTGCCATTTATACGCTTTCTTTAAAACTAATTTTTTACCTTGCTTGGATGTATGAAAAAGGTTGCGCCTCGAAGCCAAAGAAAAAAAGCTTGCAGGTGAATCCAAAATACAACTTTAATAGTCATGAAGGGGTACTTAAAAACTGAAGAAAACAAACTTTTTTTATTCAGAATACTCCTTTTCAAATTTAATGTAGCATCAAATACTTTTTCACCATCCTTATAATTTTTCATAAACACATTAAGCTTATCCATTGGGCTACTAAATGCCCAGTCATATACATGTTCCATATCCCAAAACGGGGAGACATGAAGCTCCTTTTTCATTTCAGATTTAATTTTATTTTCTTGTTTATTATTTGAGGCACGTAACACGTAGGAAAACCTCTCTTTCCAGGGCGTGTTTGTTACTTCTGCTAAAATAAATTCAACTTTATTATCATCTTTATCAAAACAATAGTAAAAACTTACTGGATTAAAACAATAACCAAAATAGCGAAGATGAGCTAACATTCTTATTTTACCAATAGGTCTTGAGCCGATTTTTTGTTCTACGGTATCTCTTATTGCTTTGTCCAAGGATTTTGTTTCAACATTATGAAAATCTTTTCTATTAAATGATACAACTGCTGGTTTATCCACATTCCAAAAAAGAGATTTTTTCATAACGCTATCCAAGTCATTAATATCCAAGTAAAGCATGAAAATAGGGTATGAAAATTCTCTTTTGAATGGTGTATATCTACGATGTTTAACCATGCCAGTATAGATATAGTGATCTGTTGAAATGCTCACAGCACTTCCCCGAATTGTTCACATACGTCTAAAGCGCTGACTACTCCATCTTCATGAAATCCATTCCTCCAATACGCACCACAATAATACGTATTATTAATCCCACTAATTTCGTGTTTTCTTTTTTGTGCTTTTATAGAATCAACAGTGAATAAAGGATGATGGTAGGTTATTTTTTTGATTACTTTATTTTGATTGACAGAATTAAAGTCATTTAATGTTACACAAAAGGTTTCATTTGCCTTAATTGATTGAAGGATATTCATGTTATATGTGAGGACTACTGGAGCGCTAGGGTCTCTATCTAATTGATAATTCCAACTAGCCCAAGCCAACTTTCTTGTTGGTAAAACTGATGAGTCGGTGTGTAGCATGACGTCATTTTTTTGATATGGGAACGCTTGTAAAATTTCAGACTCTAGTTCTGTAGGACGGTCAAGCAATTTAAGGGCTTGATCACTATGAGTAGCAAAAATCACTGCATCAAATTTTAATGTTTCATTATGGTTAGATAAAAATATTTCTACCCCTTCTTTTGACCTAGATACTTTGACTACTGCTGATGATAAATGTATTTTGTTTTCAAACCCTTTTATTATTTTTTTAATGTACTGGGATGAACCATTTTTTATAACCCACCATTTTGGCCTGTTTACTATTTCTAGCATGCCATGATTGTAAAAAAATTTAATGAAAAAATAAGCTGGCATATCCAAAACTTTGTTAGCTGGAGTGGACCATATTGCTGCGCCCATAGGAGTTATAAAATAATGAATAAATTCATCGGAATAATTTTTTGACTTAAGATATTGTCCTAAAGTTATTGACGAATCCAATCCTGCACCTGAAGCATCAGCCTCTTTACCAAACTTATACATTTCATAAAGCATTCTCAAAAACCCAACTCTAAAAATATTCGACCTTTTAGCAAATAGAGTATTTAATGACTCACCAGAATATTCATAATCTTCGTTTACAGACTTTACACTGAAACCCATCGTAGATAACTGCCTTTCAACTCCAAGTTGATCCAAAAGTTTAATAAAATTAGGATAAGTTCGCTCGTTGTAAACGATGAAGCCAGTATCGACAGCGTAATTATTATTATCTAGCTCTATATGATGGGTATGTGTGTGACCTCCAATGTAATCATTAGCTTCATATATTGAAATGTCATGATTTCTATTAAGTAAGTACCCTGCTGTGAGACCTGATATGCCTGAACCAATAATTGCAATTTTCATTTTATAAAAGCTATATATCTAATGCGGAATTTTATTCCCAGTTGTGCTCAATCTTTTGAATTTGAGTTATATCATAACCAACTTTTTCAAGCTTAGATATTATAGCATCATAAATGTTTTGATCTAAAACATGATCTCGAGCCATTATCCAAACATATTTCCTGCTAGGTATCCCAATTACAGTATAACTGTAATCATCATCTAGATCGATAATTAAAAAAGGGGCCTTGAATGGCCAAAGAAACTGCATGCGCCACTCAGCGTTTGTCTTAGTATTATAGATAAAGCCCGTTGGGTTATACTTTTTCTCAGGGCCCGTACTTGATCCTTTTCTAAAAGTAAATGTGGTATTAATTCTCCCTTTTGAATCTAGCTCATATGATTCCACAGCATTCACGGCACCTTTCTCTATGAATGTTGGTATGTTGGCTATTACATACCAATCACCCATAAATCGTTCTAGATCTACATAATCAACCGTCTTTAACTCCCCAAACTCTTTTTCTCCCATACTTTCCTCACAACTAAAACAAATTAAAAAAAATAAAAAAGAAAGAAATAAATGCTTTTTCATAACGCTATTTGCCTAAAACTATTTTTTCATTAATATAAAAAACCATCGGCATTGAAATTGCCCATACAACACCAATGATTAATGCAGATGATAGAGATCCTAACTCAAAATATATTGCTTCAAAGCCTTTTCCTGTAAAATAAGCAGCAGGCCCAAAGACACCACCCGCAATAATCATTAAAGCCCATTTTTTTTGAAAAAATAACATTGAGTGATTAACCGTAGCTGCGAAACCTGCCCACATTGCGGTTATCCATAATGGCGCAATAGAAAGATTCTCTGAATAAGAACCAGCATAAACAAAATATTTTGATAATACTAACCCACTATCAACAATTGTGCCTATGATACCTATAACTACAATGAACTGTAATTCTTTATAATTCTTTACAAAAAAAGCACCATGAAATATGATAAATGATAACATTAATAGTGGCCCAATGTAAGGCAGGCCATTTGATGAACCCAATATACATCCCCACCAGCCTATGTAAAATCCAACAATGTTAATAATCATTTTTATTTTATCATTCATAATATTAATCAGATTTTACTATCCCGCTTAAACTTTGCTTTTACAGTCAACTTTACATCATCTGCTATTATTCTGTCTCCAAGATCTGAAAACAAACTAGCAGACCTGTACCTAACATCATATTTTGAACGATCAAAAATTAATTTTAGGTCAGCATCATAAGATAAGTTATTTTCAGTTACAGTACCCTTGAAGGTTATGGGGTGAGTCCGTCCTTTTATTGTTAAATTTCCATTAAATTTAAATTCATTGCCACTAATATTTTTTCCAGAAACTAATTCTAAAACTGCATTAGGGTAGTTTGTCACATCAAAAAAATCATCGCTCTTTAAATGCCCAATTAATTTCTTATTTGTGCCTTCATTTTTAAGATCAAAGCACTTCATTGAGTTTAGATCTACTATAAATTTGCCATTAACATCAGAAGATGAAGAAATATCAATAGATCCACTCACTAATTGAACACTACCATCATGCCTAGCACCTCCTAACCACTCACATTCCCATAATACTTGGCTACTGCCTTCTAACACATTGTATATACCTGCATTTAGTTTAGTTTCTTTTACGCTTAATACTTTAACCTCTTTGCTACTATTTTTATCTTTGGTTGAACAACCCGTTATTAGTAGTAATCCAATAATAGTGATGTTGATAATACTTAATCTCATTTTTCTTCCCTCTATTTGGTCAATATGCCTTCCTGATAATCACTAAATGCCTTTAAAATTTCTGCTTTGGTATTCATTACAAATGGGCCACCCCTAGCAACTGGCTCATTTAATTTTTCTCCTCCAACGATAATACACTTTAAATCACTTGAACCATCGGCATGCAAATCTACTATCCCACTATCACTCAATACTCCTAGTTGCCCACTATTTAAACTCCTATTGGCTATTTTAGCTTTACCATTGTATGTATAGATAAAACTATTCCAATCATCATCAACAGATATTTCTATATTATTTCCAGGAGAGAGCGAAATATCGTAATACAGCATTCCTGTATGCGCTCGCCCAGGTCCTTTCATTCCATTAATTTCGCCACATATTACTTTTATATAGCCACCAGGAATATTGATTTTAGGTATGGATTCAGCTGGTATGTCATTGTAAGCAGGCTCAATCATTTTTAATTTTTTTGGGAGATTCAACCAAAGCTGAAAACCTCTAGATAAACCATCGGTTTGCTCTGGCATTTCACTATGTATCACGCCCTTTCCAGCGGTCATCCACTGCACAGAACCATCAGATAAATACCCTTCATTGCCAGCAGAGTCTTTGTGTTTGAATTTACCATTCAACATGTAGGTAATCGTTTCGAAACCTCGATGAGGATGAGGAGGGAACCCACCTATATAGTCATCAGGGTCATCGCTACCAAATTCGTCAAATAGTAAAAATGGATCAAGCATATTTAAATCTGGACCTCCAATGATTCTTCTTAATTTAACACCAGCACCATCTGAGGTCTCTAAGCCTTCAATGATTTGAATTAACTCTCTATTCATCTAGAGATTCTGACCATAATCTCATTATGTCTGAACGGAGGTAAAGCCCAAGGAGAGTTGTATTGAGCAACCATAAAATTTCCAATTTTTTTAAGACCTTGCTGAGATATCCAGCTATCTAGTTCTTTTTGGAATTTCTTAACCCTATTCCCTGTCGCCCAGCCTCCAAATGAAATTGTAGCGACACTATCAAGCTCTCGATCAGCTATCTCTACATTAGAACTGTTTGGCTTTGGAAGCTTTGCCTTATCGTAAGCTTTAGGCATCACAAATGCTATTTCATAATTGCCGTTTGCATCTACGGGACTACCAGTGATTACTGGGGCTGTCATTGCAATTTCAATGCTAGCATCATTACCACCAAAAATATAATTCGCAATTCTTCTAAATCCTCTGCTAGTTGCCTCACTGTAATCAGAACTTACTTGAGTTCTAGCAACTACCATTGGCGCATATTTTCTTATTTCAAATGAACCGCTTTTTTTAATCAGTTCATATTCTGGTGTTTCTAACATAGTATTTGATAATCCCCACGCCATATTAAATCCTATGGCTGCTACTAAAGTTATCAAAAAAATTATCAAGGATTTATTCATAATTGTTTCATTTTAGGCACTATTAGCCAATTCAAGCAATGATTCTATATCGCCTACAACTTCAGTTGCTGCATAATCAGATTGGTCTTCTAATATTATTTCTTGATGCTTCTGAAGTTTAATCTTAATTGATGAGTCTAAATGCTCTTCTACTTTTTCCACCATGTCATACTTGTCAGGTGCATAGAGCATACCAGATTTTTTACCAACTATAATAGATATACTTAAAGTCAAGTCTCTTTGTTTTAAAACCCATTCAATCTTATCTGAGTTCTTTTTTATTTTTATGATCTTAGCAGATCTATAGGTAGTAAACCTATATAATTTATTATTAATTAACAGACCAACTATGAATCCAGCAAAACGAGTTCCAAGTAAAGGTATTTTCGCAATAGAAGCGGACAAACTGACGTTTTCCTTTTTAAAATGATTTGCTTGAGCCCATATCCAGCTTTGAGGAAAATTCCTTCCCCAATCTTTTTCTATGTATCCAACACCAGCGTCAAAATTTAAATTTTCCCCATTCATACTTAATTCGCCGGAAAGGCTATGATTCATACTAAGAATGCCATGATAGCACTCCATTATTGGCAAATAGCTATACCACCCCATACAGCCTGGTTCTAATAAAGTTACTGGCCAAGGTGTTGTGCTGTTAAAATTAACAGAACCTCTTATACTAAAACTTTCAGATCTTATATCTAAAATGATCTTATCTTTAGAAAAATGATTTTTCCCAATCCCTGTATCATACGCAGCCGTTTTAGATATAAAGTTATCGATTGAAAATCTTTCAAAATGAACGTCACCACTATTACCATCAAAAATCATGATAAATGCAAATTCATTGTTATCTTCTCCACTTCTATACATGCCAGGAATGATAACGATTGACCTTTTTGTCTTGGAAACAAGCTTATGGTACCACCCTTCAAAATAAGGAGACTTTGAGTCTTTTCCATGAAAAGCTTCTGGGTGTTGTAATCCTTTAAACCAATTAATCATTTTTTATTTTTAACCTTTTGAAAGGGAAAATATATAACAACGCTGGAAGCAAAGTAACATCAGTAATAAATGCTACAGTTAATGTTATAGCTGAAATAATTCCAAATTGGGATGTGGGAATAAAATTAGAAACTGTAATTACCATAAAGCCAGAAACCAATACTATTGTGGAAGTTAGCATAGCTAATCCAGTTGTCTCAATCGTGTTAGATATCGCTATCTCCATATTTGAATTTTTTTTCTTTTCTTGCCAAAACCTAAATAAAAAATGTAGCGAATCATCCACTGCTATACCTAAGCAAATAGAAAATGTTATTGCAATTGGAGGCCGTATAGGTATACCCATGAACCCAAGATAACCAGCTGCAAATACTATGGGAATTAAGTTTGGAAGCATACTTATCAATCCTATCCGGACAGATAAAAATAATAAACCCATAATGATACTAATAAAAATGAATGCCAAACCAAATCCACTAAAAAGGTCTACAATAAGATAATCATTTGTATTTAAAGCTACCGGCATTGTGCCTGTAACTACGACAGATAACCAATCTGGAAAATTCTGTTTTGTATACAATATAATTGAATCTCTGGCCTCATCTAATTCATCAGATGAAAGGTCAGGCAACATTCCAGAAATTCTAATTTTATCTTCATCAAAATTTATAAGAGTCTGCGTTTGATCTTGTGTTAGCATGTTTATCTGGTCTAATGTTTCTTGATCTGGAGGAAATTTCTGATTAGGGTCAATCTCGTATATAACCTCCTCTAAAACCCGTTGAATAGATATCCAATTTGATTCTGGAAACATATTATTTAATTGATTCTGAAAATCTTTAACATGACCCATAATTACTTTATTATGCATAGGTAGATCGATGTTGTCATCTTTTTCAATAATTATCTCCATTGGTAATATTCCACCAAACCAATGCTCTACATTTTTTAAATCAATATATAATGAGCTTTTAGGGTGAAGGTCAGATAGTAATGAACTGCCAGTAGCAACTTTTGATGCACCTGCTAAAAATATTAAGGTAAGTAGTATAGATACGAAAATTACTTGTTTGGGTTTTCTTTTGACCAATTTTGAAAAGCCTTTAAGAAGTTTGATTCTACTAATTTCTTTTTTGTTTGCATTACTAGTCAAAGAGCTCTGCAATATCATTATCATACTTGGTATGAATGTCAGAGTCAATACATAGGCAATGAAGACTCCACTAGCTATAAATACACCAAACTCTTGAACAATAGCAATAGATGAATACAGTAGCGCTAAAAAACCTATTGCAGTAGTAAGACTAGTTAAAAATAATGCTATCCCCATGTCGTTCATTGAAAGCTTAAGGGCTTCTTTTATATCAATGTCTTTATCTAGGTATATATTTAGCCTTGAAAGAAAATGAATAGAATCGCTAACTCCTATAATGAAAAGTAAGGTTGGCACCATATACGTCATTACGTTTAATCCTTTGCCTGATATTGACATCATTCCAAGTATCCATATCGCTGTGATTAGTACAGTGACCAAAGGCAAAACCACAAATACCCAACTACGAAATAATAGTGCGAGCGAGATAATTAGTATAAAAGCAACTGGTGGAATAAATTTTATATTATCCTCTATCATATAATCTACATATGTGTTCCTCACCACAGGCAAACCAGAAAATGTCCAACCCCAATTATATTCAGCAGTAGTATTTTTCAAAAATTTAATTACATCAGCACGCTTACCAAATGTATTGTATTCATCTTTTAACGTAAGCCAAATAGCTCCATGAAGGGAATCTTTAGAAAACATATTTAATAATCTAGATGAAATATGATCAAACCCTGAATCATTTGATCTATTTCCCCCACCTTTTTTAATGTCGGCTAAAGATACTAAATCGATGAAAAAGTTGCTCACCTTCATCTGCCTAACAAGTACTGATAAAGAATCTAAAAATTGATTATTTATTAAAGCCGGGTTCTCATGAACTAGCAAAAATACATTATCTTCTCTGGAAAATTCATTTTGAAAATCAAAGTACTGCTCAGTTTCTTGCTTATCTTTGGCAAATAGCTGTTCGATAGTAAAATCATATGATAAATCAAAAATAGATATGCAAAACAAACTTGTTATGATGCATATAGAAAGTACTGTTTTTTTGGGATGATCTAAAATTAAAGAAAAGATCTTCATGGGGATGCTAGTTGGACCATTCTACCTTAGGAATTATTATATTTTTTGATATGACGCTTAATCAGCAAAAAGCATATCAATAATCATTGTTACATCAATGATATTCACTACTCCATCCATATTAATGTCAGCGGCTAGCGTTTGATCTGAAGTTAAATCTCCATAGCCAAGCACGGAGGAAACTGTAAGAACTACATCTAATACATTAATATTATCATCTTCATTCAAATCACCAAAATCAATGTTTAAGGGTGGAATTGAACCGGGAGGGAAAATAATATTATCTAACCAGGCACAATCCTGCCCAGAAGAACCTGCATTGTCTTTCTCGTAAACCCATCTAAACGTGTGCAACCCAGGTGTAACCATAAAAGAATACTCATCCCAATCACTTTCTCCACCTATAACCACCATCTGCTCATTATCGATATAAAAAGATAGATAATCATAAATAGTGCCAGAATTACCTTGCTCGCTGGAGGCTTTAGCGAAAAAATTAATATTCCCTTGATTCAAGACATTATATTCAACTGAGATTTCAGAAGTTTGATTGTTCCCTATTGCTCCGCTCCTTATTGAAAAATCACCATCAAAGACCTCTTGCCCTTGAATAAACCATTCATTTTGCCCAGCAAACCGCCAGTCATGGGTTGAAAAACCTTCAGATTCAAAATTATCCATTAACATACCAATGTTAAGCGGTATCGACATTAAAGATTCATAATCAGAATTCAAGCTACCAATATCGAGCCAAGCAATGGAAGAGTGGCCTACAGGAGCATTTTCAGAAACACTTACATTAACATTGATTATAACTGACAAGCCTACATCCCAGTAATAAGCATTATCCGATGAAACATACTCTAGAGATATATAGTCATCATTTTCATAAACCTCAAAAGTTGGATAGTGTAAAGCAGCGCTACCAGTATTTTCAATAACCATTTGCATTGAAACGTTTTCTCCCGGATCTAAAGAGCCGTTTTCTCCATCAAAAATTGAAGATGATACCATATTATACTCTGGCGCGTTTGCTGTAAGTGAGATCGGATACTCCCAAGAGCTCTCATTTTCTTCAATTAATAATTTAAATTCAACATTCTCTTGATTAGTAACATTAGATGAGACTTCAAATTCAAATGGTCCAGCCTCAAGCATTTGATTAGCTAATACAGAATCAATGGTAATAGATGGAGTTAAAACTGTTGCATTATCGGTCTCGTTTATCAATGTTGTAGTAATGAAACCAGAGGTTTCAGTACCAACATTTTCGATCATTACTGATAAGGACACTTGATCAGAAAAATTCACTGCCTCATCATTATTATTTGAGATCGAAAAATCATCTAAAAGCATGTAAGAACCATCAGGTGCTATTACATTTATTTCTGTTTCATAGGGTATACTGTTGTATGCAGTAATGACTAAATCTATAGAACCAGGGACGCTAGCAGGCTCCTCCAAATTTATTTGACAAATTCCATTTTCATTAGCAGAAGCGACACCAAGTATAATACCATTTTTAGTCAATGCAGCAACAGCTTCACTACTATTTGTCTGTATGACTAATTCCGAGCTACCAAGAATGATAACATTACTATGTGAGACATCTAGAGGCTGAGGATAGTTTGACCTAACTTCAAAAGATGGATCCCCAAATGTATTCCAATACAGAGTTTCTAAATCACCTTGACTACCATAATTATCGTTCATTTCCATACAACCATTGTAGGATAAACCTCCGAAAGTTCTTTTGATATTGTTTTCATAGGACTCAACAAATATATCTACCATTTCATCCTGCCCATCCATTGGGGGGTTCCAAGCTTGATTTACTGAGGCCATTAATGTTGCTATAGCACCTGTGGGTTGGCCATTAGAATCAGTTGCTCTTAACCAAGTCTCAGCAAAACAAGTCCCTATGTGAAATTCTCCATTGACACATGCCACAGACCATATCCAAGGCCACATACCTGTATTGGTTAGACTATTAACGTTTGTATTATTCATTGGACAACCATTGCCCCAAGAACCATTCGATCCATGACCGGTATAATTAATTATAGATAATCCATCATTTATTGCAATTTCGCCCTCAGCTACTGTTCCATTAGGATCGTATACTTGTTCAATATCTCCATAATTGTAATCAAGCAATTTTTGTCTAATTATATCCATATGTTCATTATCATATTCACCATCATCACCAGGACCCTCATTAGAAGCAAACCCAGCTCCCTCAATGTACCATGACCCGTCATCGATATCTGGATATCGTTCATAAGAAATAGTTCTATTGACCATCGTGTTAACATGACTTACTGTTTCAGCTGAAAATCTTCCAACGAACACATCAGGATAATAATCTTGGCTTGGAATGAACCCATAATACGTATCTGAAGGACTATTTGACCCTGCTCCTTCAGAAAAACGTGGAGATGGAACTTGAGCGATATCTCCAACTAAAAGTAAGAAATTAATACCATTGGCGTAATAATAGTCTTCAACGAAAGTTTTTATATCAGCTGCATCTCCAATGTCATCTACATTATATAATTCCACATGCATACCTTTCTTGATCTTCCAATCAATAAAAGGTTGCATCGCGTCGATAAATGGACCATAGCAAATTATTAACATAGCACCATTTTCATCTAAAGGCGTATAACGGTCATTAGTTGGCACGTTATTTAAAAAATGCCTGCTATAAATTTCTTCCATTTCTCTCATTCCTCTATTTTTTGAGGGGAGCCTTACTAAAGGATTATCAGTACTTATTCCATCAGCTTTAACCGAAATAGTTATATTAGTGTGAACTCTAAGTATGCCATCTGTGGGATTATATTGAAATGGCTGAAAAACAACTGTTTGCCCGCGTTTTGTCCTTATAATGTAAGGACTTCTTAGAAAGGCTATATTATCTGGATAAAACGAATTTTTATCATAAGTCAAACCTTTCTTGAAGGGAACTAAATTAATATTTATGTCTCTTGTTATATTGCCCCTAGATGGAATTACACTTTCAACTCTCACATCTATGTATTCTGATGAAATGACTTCTAGCTGCATTTTAGCCAAATCAGGAATTTGAATAGATGTTGTAAAAACAGGAAGATCTGGCGCTCCTTCTTTTAACATAGATACACCGCCAGGTGCTGTGATCATCACACCATTTTTTGATGTTTCAAGAAAATATCCAGAAAGTTCAAATGAGATTTCAGTCGATGATAAACCATTCGACTGATGGGTAAAACTAGACTTTTTGATATCAGAAGAATTTACTTCAATCCACTGCTTAGCTTCAGAGCTGCTAAAAAGATATACTGTAAAAATTATTATGAATTGTCTTAACATATATTATTAACGAACATTAGAAACTTAATACTCAATACTAAACTTATTCCAAACCTTTATTTTTTCCTCATACACTGCAATTTCATCATTCTTCCTTCTTTTAACAAGCCCTTTTAAGTAAATGTTAAGCTTACTTAACAACATTTGAATTGCATGCCTCTTATTTTTCCTATTTAAGTTCCCTAATATTAAATACTCTAGGGCCTTTATCCTGTGATTCTCAATTGATTCAATAGAGTATGATAGTTGGCCTTGATGTCCTCCGTACTTTATAATCAAAGGTTCATCAATGAAAAAAACTCTGTATTTGTCACATATCCTTAACCATAGTTCATAATCCTCACATACAACAAGATTTTCATTAAAATTGCCTACTTCATCAAATACAGTTTTATCAATCATAACAGAAGAAGGAGATATCCTGCACATGTCTAAACATTTGTCAAATATATCACCGCCATATTTTTTATGCTTTTTCTTTTGATTTATCCTTATTCCATTTTTTATCCATATTTCATTGGAGTGAAAGAACTTATAACCCGGATTACTTTTCATAGCAATAATCTGTTTTTCTAACTTGTCTTTTTTCCATTCATCATCTGAATCTAAAAAACAAATCCATTCTCCAATTGAAACTCCAATTCCAATATTTCTGGCAGCACTAACACCTTTATTTTTTTGCTTGATAAATTTTACAAAATCATAATCACTCTTAATCATTGTTTCTGTTCCATCTGTCGAACCATCATCAACGACGATTATCTCAAAAGGCTTTTTTGTTTGATTAATGGCAGAATCGATTGATCTTTTAAGAAATTCTTTTCGATTATAAGATGGTATTACAACAGATATGTTCAATGTATAAAATGTTTCTTAGAATTATAAACCATGCATTACGGCCTCAGCCGTAACTAAATCTTGAAATGCTAAACCCACAGATTTAAATAATGTATTATTTTTTTGTAAGTCATTTAATTTTTCTTGTTTCGAAAATACCTCGCCAAGCTGCATGGAGACATTGTCAAAATCCCATGAGGTTTCATTTTTGGCTTGAATTAAATCCCCTGCTTCTTTTCTGCATGCCCCTAATGAATCAACTATAATTTTAGAGCTATTAATTATGTCACAATGAATTTCCTTCATAGAAGGTTTAAATGAGCCAATAGCATTAATATGAACTCCTCTTTTGATAGTGTCTAACTTAAAAAGACTATCCTCAGATGGTGTCGCAGTGCAAATTACATCTGCATTTTTTAAATCTTTTACCTTCCCCGGCATGACATCAATTGAAAATAAATTATGTATGTGGTCTGAAAATCTTTTAGCTGATTTTACATTTCTACTATACACGAAAACTTTTTTAATTGGACGGCAAGAAATAACTGCTTCAATCTGGGTAAGAGCTTGAACACCTGTGCCAAAAATAGCTAATACCTCGCTCAATGGAGAAGAAAAATATTTGGTTGCTATTCCAGATGCTGCCCCAGTTCTAATTGCTGTAATTGAATCTCCATCAAGTTTAGCTAGTAAATTTCCATTTTTTGAATCAAATACAAGAACAGAAGAGTCGACCATTTTATCTTTTTTGATTGATGATTGGTCAAAAACAGTAACAACCTTTATGACAAAATATTTCCCATCTTTTCTATAACACGGCATAGTTAAAACTGTTGCTGCTTCAATGTCCATTATTGTTCGTTGAGGCATATGAAAAAGTCCATCATTGAAATCTGAGAAACCTTTAGCAACGCAATCTATTGCCTCAGGCATTGAAATTGATGATTTTATTTCCTTACCGCTAACCAATAACATAAAATGATATTTCTAGTATTATTGTTTTACCGTACGATCTTTGTAACCACCATTTAAACTATAAACATTTTTAAAACCAAGATTACATAAATGCTGGGCGACATTTTGGCTAGAAATTCCTTTATAACAGTACACAAGAATAGTCTTTTCTCTATCGGTTTGTTCAACAATTTTACTAAAATTTTCGTTCGTTAAATGAATTGCGTTAGAGTAATGAGAGTCATTGTAAGAAACCTCATCTCTTATATCAAAAATTGAAGAATTTTTATCTTTAAGGATGCCTTCCGCGTCTTCAAACGAAATCATTTCAAAATTATTATTTTCCATATTTGAATCTCCTATTTCCTTAAAATAAACTTACCGGATATTCACCGCTTTGAATCAATTCTTTAATTTGACTTTCAACAAACGCCTTATCTTCAACATAAGTCACTCCAAACCAGGTAGATTGTGTTTTAAGCACTTTAACTTTTTCAATATTTTTTTCTATCAAATCATTTATTACAGACGGTATTAAAAATTCACTTTTTAAATCTGATATATTATCCGTTAAAAAATCATTAAACATTTTTTCTAGATGGTCAAACAGTGTAGGCGTAAATCCCCACATATTCATGGATACTAACTCACTGCCTAAAAGTGAAATATCTCGATCACACTCAATGATCCCAGCACTATTTTTTTTAATATCATGTGTTTCAACAACAGTTACTAATTCATTTGAATTTTGCTCACAAATTCCACGGGAAACTGAACCATTTTCTGACAATGTTTTATCTAATTGAAAGGCAGCCATTGCAAAACCACTATTTACTGATGAATAATAATTACTAATAACTTCGAAAGACTCTTTCCCATAAAAGTCATCTCCATTAATAGCAACAAATGGTTCTGATATCGCGTTTCTAGCAGCTAAAATCGCATGCCCTGTGCCCCAAGGTTTCGATCTTTCATTTGGACAACGAAAAGACCCAGGCAAATCATTTAGATCTTGATATACAATCTCTACATCAATCTTATTTTTATATTTGTTTGAAATTTTTTGTTTAAACTGTTTTTCAAAGTCCTTCCTTATGATAAAAACTACTTTATTATATCCTGCTCTAATGGCATCATATACAGAAAAATCTATTATTGTCTCTCCATTTGGCCCCACTGCATCAAGTTGTTTTAAACCTCCATACCTTGATCCCATTCCAGCTGCCATCACTAGCAATGTCATATCTTTCATACAATATTTTCCTTTTTATCTTCCTGCGTTCCCGCAGCAATATTTACAATATGTGCTTTACCACCAGCCTTTTCAATAGCCCTTTTTGTCTCTGAGGAGTTTTCAGGACAATAAGCAATCATACAACCTCCGCCGCCTGAACCATTTATTTTTCCTCCATATGCTCCAACTTGCAACGCTGATTTTAACATTAATTCTATTCTAGGAGTGCTAATATTTAATATTTTATCCAAGATTGAATGATGCTCATTTAAAAGCTCACCAAAATATGATTTATCAATTTTTTCTTTTTTTAATTCATTTTTTGCCTGAATTAAAATATCTCTATTTCTAATTGTTCCAACCATTAGCTGTTCTTCCCTTTTACTTAAATTAAATCTTTTAAGATCAGGCTCTGAAATCAAATTGAAGTTCATTTTCGAATCTTTTTCATTTATTTTTTCTAAAATGGCAAGACGTTCATTTTTACATCTGGACAATATCCCAATAGTATCTTTTTGTTGACGAGAGTCACCTAGAACAAATTTGCCTAAATCGCGATCAATTTTATCAATTTGCAACTTAGGATGAGATTCTAGGTAAATAAGCCCTCCGATTGACGTTGAAAATTGATCCATCATTCCTCCTGGAGAATCTAATTCAATTACTTCAGCCTCATAAGCTAACTGACCAATTACTTGCTTTGAAATATTTTTTGCATTGTCAGCATTTCTAGTTAAAAAATGTATCCAACTGACTAATAATGATGAAGAGCTACTTGTACCTGCTTTTATCGGAATATCACTTTTTACAGTAACATCAAAACCTCTAGAAAATTTGAATCCAAATCTTTTGCAAATATTAAATCCGCTTTTAAAAATATCCTGCTTTGAATCATATTTAATATCATTTAGACTAAACTCTTCAATATTATTGATATCAGGTTTCCTAATTACCACTTTAGCATCATTTCTAGCAACGCCCGATAAACTTGAAAACTTTGAAATTGCCATTGCAATAACTGGTAAACCAAGGTAGTCTTGATGCTCACCAAATAAACAAATTCTCCCAGGTGTTTTTATTTTCACAAGTTGAGTTCTTTAAAATAATTATTTGGGAAAAATATAGATTAACCTAAGTCAATAATCAGTATTTAAACCAAATATAGGTTTATTTTTTTTCCATTTTCCGCGAGTAAAATCTGGAAATTTGACTGGTGCGCTTCCAAGCTTAATAGATTTTTCAGATAGTGGACTTATTACACTCATGCTAGCTGCATCATAAACATCCAGCGGAGGTTTTAAGCCTCTTTTAAGGGGTTCAACAAATGCATTTAAAATGAAAAAATCCATGCCTCCATGCCCAGAACCAGCGGCGCTTTTCTCAAACTTTTTCCACAATGGATGATCGTATTGTTTTAAATAATCCTCATCCGATTCCCAGCGATGCTCCTCTTTACTAAGTCCTTGAATGTAAATAGAGTTGTTATCTACCATCCATAATCCTTCCGTGCCTTGTACACGGAAATTCAAGCTATATGGTCTAGGCGAGCTTGTATCATGGCTTAAAACAATTGTCTGGCCATTTATACATTTTATAACAGATGTCACAACATCACCTAGCTTGAATTTTGTTCCAGCGTTACGATGATTATGACCTCCTTGATCAATGATGTGTTTGTTCAATCCTCTAGATTGTGATGCTGTGGAGGTCATATGGACAAACCTGTTCCCTCTATTAATATCCAGCATTGTATGAATTGGACCTATTCCATGAGTAGGGTATAAATCTCCATTTCTATTAATGGAATGTTGTGTCCTCCATTTAGATTCGCTATATCCTTTATCATTGAATTCTAATCCTCCGCCATAAGGCTGCTTTCCATCATTAAACTTAACCTCTCTTAGATCATGCTGATACCCGCCTTGGCAGTGTAATAATTCTCCAAATACTCCCTCCCTTACCATATTTAGCACAGCCATCACATCTCTTCGATAGCACACATTTTCCATTAACATGCAATGCTTATTTTCTTTTTCGCTCACATTAACTAAATCCCAAAGATCATTTACTGTTAATGCAGCAGGACATTCAACACCAACATGCTTACCCTGCTTCATTGCCGCAACAGCCATTTCATGATGCCACTCCCAAGGTGTAGCAATATATACAGCATCAATGTCATTTCGGTTTACAAGGTTTAAAAAATCATGCTCATTTTTCTTATAGATATCCGGAGGTTTATTTCCTGATTTTTTAATTATATTTAAAGTCGTATTAATCATTTCATGATCAATATCGCAAATAGCTCTGATATCTACATCACCTCTAAGCATGCATAGATGAGTCATCCACTGACCTCTAAGGCCTGTGCCTATGACTCCTAATCTTAATTTTAAACTACTATCTTTTACAGCACTCATTTTTGATGGTAATAAAGCAACTGATGCACCTACAAAAGTAGATTGTTTAATGAAGCTTCTCCTACTAATTTTTTTTAAGGACATATGTTTAACTATCTTAACATAAACCCTTGAGCAATATCATCGGTGGGATCAACCCAGAAAGTATTTCTACCAACTATATTAGCTGAACCAACTACCTCAGGTATTACAGCATTTAGTGAACCAATTTTAGACTCTTCTATCACTGAAACATTAAATGTTGAACCAATTATACTTTCTATAGTCAACATTTCTCGTATTTTGATTTCATTTCTAGCATAGTGTATCGCGGCACGCGCACTTACGCCTGTTCCAGTTGGACTTCTATCCACTTCCCCATTTGCAAAAACGCAAACATTCCTACTGTGATTATTATTATCTATTGGATCAAATGTAAAAATAGTCCCATATAAAAAGTTCATCTCTGGAGTTATCGGATGCTCAATTTTTATATGTTGAATTATGTTATTTTTAATCTTCATACCAATATCAACGAATTCACTCATTTTACTTAATTCACTATTCAAACCAACATCTTCACCTTTTACAATAGCATAATAAGCACCTCCATAGGCAAGGTCATAGTTTATTATGCCTAATCCAGGAATTGATATACTTGCATCCAAAAGCTCCACAAAAGAGGGAACATTTAGGAATCTCACTGAATTAACTTTATTATTTTTTACTTTAACATATGATTTAATTGTCCCCGATGGGACATCCATATTTATTTCAGTTTCGGGCTCAATTACATTGATTATACCTGTTTCTACAAGCACTGTTGAAATAGCAATTACTGCATGACCACATCCTGTAGAATACCCTTCATTATGCATAAAAATTACTCCAAAGTCTGAGCCTTTATTTTCTGGTTCGACTATCAGAGCGCCATACATGTCAGCATGCCCTCTAGGTTCAAGCATTATTGTTTTCCTCAAATGATCAAATTCTTGAGCCAAATGATTCCTCTTTTCTAACACTGAATTACCATTTAGTTTTGGGAAGCCATTAATAATAATTCGTAAAGGCTCTCCTCCTGTATGCGCGTCAATTGTATTTATTTCAAGACGCTTATTATTGGGTGACCATTTTTCTAATGGCGAAAGTTCAATCATTAAATTTTTCTAGGCAGAGATAGAAGATAATAAAACATAAATTAATATTGTGACTGCAACTATAACTATAGATGCTTCTTTTGCCTTTGGCCACGGAGTCATATCAACAGGAGCGGGGTCTCTCTCATCGCTAATTTCAATTTCCTTTTGACTCTTTGGTTTTAAATATCCAACCAAGAGCATTACCATAATTGACCATGTGAAGCTAATGAAATACATATGAAGCCAATGAAGATTTTCGATAGGGAAGAATACAAAATATGCATAAGAAACGAACCCGACAATCATACCAATTTTTGCTCCTAAAGCAGGGATATGCTTGGTAAGAATACCTAGTAAAAAAATAGCTATAATTGGAACGCTGTAAATTCCATTAACTTTCTGGAGATATTGAAATATTGAATCTAATTGAGCTAATAAAGGAGCTATAATTATTGATGCTATTGCAAGAATTATCCCAAATTTTTTTCCAGTACTTACTATCTCTATTTCTGTAGCATTTTCATTCATATACCCTTTATAAAATTGCAGCGAAAATAGAGTGGAAGCACTATTCAAAGCGCTGTTAAATGAACTCAAAATAGAGCCCATTAGTACAGCAGCAAATAATCCCAAAGACCAGTCTGGCAAAACATGTCTTACGACTGCGCCATAAACCTGATCTTGTTTTTCAATTTCAAGATCTGGCATATGTAGAGCTATAATACCTGGTAAACATAGCATTAATGGACCAACTAATTTCATTGCAGATGCAAACAAAACTCCTTTTTGACCTTCAGCTAAACTTTTTGCTGCCATTGCCCTTTGAACAATGACCTGATTTGTTGACCAATAAAAAATTTGAATAAACATCATCCCTGTTAATAATGTAGGCCAAGGAACTGAAACTTGTTTACCTTCAAAATTCTCTTGTGTGAGAACTCTTAAATATTCCGGTTTATCAGTGCCTAAAATAGTCAAACCATCAAAAAAAGATCCCTCTCCTAAAGACATTAATGCTAATATTGGAATCATAAGGCCACCAATAAGTAAACCAATTCCATTCAATGTATCGCTTACAGCTACAGATTTTAATCCTCCGAAAATGGCATATGAACTACCAAGAAGCCCAATTGCAGCTGCTACCACCCAAAGAGAAATATTTAAATCAAACATTGTAATTAATGCAAGCGAACCCGTATAAAGAACTACAGGTAGTAAGACAGTAACATACCCAAATAAGAATAATCCTGAAACCATACTCCTTGTCATTTTATCAAAACGTTTTTCTAAAAAAGCTGGAGTTGTCGTAAAGCCACTAGCTAAGTAAGTTGGCAAAAACAACATCGCCGTGGCAATCATAGCAAAAGCCGCCAACGCTTCCCACGCAATCCCAACTAATGCTTTATCTCCAAATACGTCTCCGTTTAACCCTACTAATTGTTCTGTTGATAAGTTTGTTAAAAGTAAAGATCCAGCAACTACTGGCCAAGCAAGTGCCCTTCCTCCAGTAAAATATTCCTCAGTGGCACTATCTGATTTTTTCATTTTTGAAACAATAAAAAACGTAAAAAATGCAACAGCTCCTGTTGCTATTACAAATGAAACTAGAGATATGGTATTCATCTTACTTACTTCCCTTTATTAGTTATCAATGTTAATACTTGACAATGCATCTAATTCATTATTTTTATTAAATGGTATTATTGCATACTCAAGATTATATACTGTAGTATCCATAGGCAAAGTGTATCTGAAATGAGGCTTTGCCCCCCAACTATTGTCACCACCAACACCCATTTGTTTATAGTCAACAATTAAATCGATTTGATCTCCCTTAACAATATCAGTTTTACCATGAAGCTGGCTTCCTTTGTAATAATCAAGTAAAGCGTAATCATAATGGTGAACACTACCATCAAATACTGGCAAACCCTTAAGCATTAGACCAATAGAGCCATTGTAAAGTGCTAACCATCTAATATCAGTTTTATTACCAGTTTCTTGGGGCCTAACATACTTATACGTTTGATCTATTACTTTTCCTTTGTACCTATCAATTTTTGCAGATGTTTTTCTATCCCAATAACTCTCATGTGGCCCTCTACCAAACCACTCCAAGTTATCAAACGTTTCATTAACAGAAACTTTCATCCCAAATCTTGGAAGCTCAGGGTTTTCAGCACCAGAGGGGTAAAGTGTTTGTTTTATTTTTAATATACCATTGCCATATATTTTATAATTCAACTCAATTCTAGATCCGCTTTTTTCATGAAAATACTTAGCATTAACAATTTTAATATTTTCAATTACTGATGTATCTAGAGATTGCATTATTAGCTCATCATGTGCATTTCTCCATATATCGCATCTTTCTGGCATACCATTACCTAAATCATTGTCTGTTGGCGCACGCCAAAAAAATGGTTTTAATGAATTTTTAATTACCTCATTATTTCTGTAATTGTATTTTTCTAGAAAACCATTTTCAAGGTTAAATGAAAGTGAAAATTCATCTCCTCTTACTTCAATACCTTGATCCTTATACAAAACTGATGTTGGCAAGAACTCATTGGTTTCCATCGGTAAATCAAGCCGACTGATAGGCAACCTGAACTGCTCCCAAGCAATAATGTGATTTTTTGGAAGAAGCCTATTTGCTTTTTTTAACCTAGCTTCAACCAATAAAAAATACTCTACCCCAGGTCTAGGTATTATTGAAAATAAATTAAAAGTTAAAGACCTAGACTCATATGGCTTAAGGTTGAAAGAATTTAAAACACCAGACATCTCTGTTTTACCGTTACCAATAATTTTATAACTAAAGTCTAGATGATCTAAATCAATAAAATCATATTTATTAGTAATTTTCACCCTACCATTTGCCAAATCAATTTCCTCAAAACCTATTGGCTGATATACTTTTTTTACTTCATGAATATGCGGGTTAGGCGATCGATCAGCCGCAACTAATCCATTGGCACAGAAATTTGAATCATTATCATAAACTTGATCATCAAAATCTCCTCCATATGCCCAAAACTTGTCTCCATCCTCATTTTCTTTTTCAATTGTCTGATCTGCAAAATCCCATATAAACCCGCCCTGAAGTGACTCATATCTATCAATAATATCCCAATAATCTTTTAAGTTCCCAACGCTATTCCCCATAGCGTGAGCATATTCACATAATATTAATGGTTTTGATTTATTGCCCTGGACATATTTTATCAAATACTTAATATCTTTATACATTGGAAATGCTATATCTGAATGATTTTTTTTACTAGCTGGTTCGTAAACTACAGGTCGAGAGCTATCTTTATCTTTTAACCATTTATATAGATTTTCAAAATTCTTTCCATCACCTGCCTCATTACCCATCGACCACATAATTATTGAAGGTTGATTCTTATCTCTTTCAAACATCCTCTGCCCTCGATCAATCCATTGCCCGCTCCATGTGCTATCATTTGTTAACTGCTTATATCCATTATGATGAAACCTCATTCCATGAGCTTCGATATTTGCCTCATTTATAACATAAAGACCATACTCATTGCATAGTTCGTACCATACCTCCTGGTTAGGATAATGACTGCAACGCACAGCGTTTATATTATTTCGTTTCATAATTTTAATATCTTCTACCATGCTCGCTTCTGTAACTGCCCGTCCATTGATTGGGTCCCACTCATGCCTATTAACTCCTCTAATTGTAATTGGCTTGCCATTGACTTTTAAAAGGCCATCATTGATTTGTATGGTTCTAAAACCAACTTGCTGAGTGAAACTTTGCAGTGTTTTCCCAAACGGGTCAGATAGGGTGACTTGCAAATTGTAAAGGTTAGGCTCTTCAGCGCTCCATTTATAAACATTTTTAATATTTTTTTTGAACCAAATAGTTTGTTTATCTATTATTTTAGCTTTTATGGTTGAATCAAGAACTATTCTACTATTTCTACTTTCCCCTTCTTTTGATAGTATAGCAGATATAACGTGTTTGCCATTATTTTTTTCTGAACTATAAAGATCAACTCCAAGTTTGAACTCCCCATTTTTTAACGATGAATCGAGCCCAGAATGAATATTAAAATCAACTACTTTAGTTTTCGGAACTGAATAAACATAGACACCTCTTTCTATACCACTTAAACGCCAGGTGTCTTGCCCTTCTAAGTAACTACCATCAGAAAATTTGTAAACCTCAATCGAAATACTATTTTGCCCATTTTTAACATATGTTGAAATATTAAACTCAGCTGGTGTTTTTGAACCTTGGCTATATCCTACTTTTTGTCCATTTATCCAAAGATAAAAAGCCGATCTAATACCAGAGAACCGAATGAATACATCACGACCCCTCCAATACACAGGGTGTTGAAATGATTTACGATAAGAACCAACCTCATTTTTTACACGCGGAATACTTGGCGGGTCCGCTGGAAAAGGATATTCCTCATTTAAATATATTGGCTTCGACCATCCTTGAAGTTCCCAATGACCAGGTACATTAATCAGTTGCCAATCAGAATCATTAAAATCATCTTTATAAAAATCTATTGGACGCTCATCAGGATTTTTAGAAAAATTAAATTTCCATTTCCCGTTTAAAGAAATGAAGTATTTAGATTTATTTGGATCATTAATCTGAGCATATTTTTCTGACTCATAATAATAGAAATGGGCTCTAGGATCTTCTCTGTTTATGTTATAAACAAGCGGATTTTCCCAATCATTTTCATTTACATTATCATTTTTTTTTAAAAAAGTCATTATACCCACTAAAATTAGAATGGCAATTACAACTAAATACTGTCTATACATTAAATGGCACCATAGGTATTTTGAAAAATAATATGAATAACGCTAACCATGCCATTTATTAAAAACTTCAGCAAACATCTGAGGCGATTTTGAATCCATGTTAAAGTATAAAGATGGTTCAATTAATTCTACTTCCATTAATAAATAATTATCACTACCTCTAACTACATCGACCCTTGAGTAAAGACATTGGTATGGAATAGTTCCCATAACTTTATTTCCAAAATCAATAAGTGAACTTTCAGGCTTATTTATTGCCTTTAGAATACCACCATGCTCTTCCTGTACACGAAAATCACCATTTTTCGGTGTTTTTAGCAAAACATGACTTAACCGATTTCCAAAATATATTAATGAAAACTCGCCCTCAATTCTTATGTTTTTAATAAAAAGTCCAATATAATTTGTTAGAAAGTTTTGATGAAAGCTCACTACATGTCCGGATATTTCTCCATTTTTTATTGGAATTTGTCTTCTTACTTTTCCTGATGGATAAAAGTGTTTTACTTTGTCAGTACATGCGTACATATATTTACAAGACTGTCGAAAAGAGGCATAACCCTTT
>ENA-OSEY01000251-OSEY01000251.1-marine-metagenome-genome-assembly--contig:-NODE-251-length-39354-cov-7.494284_pt1 | contig 39354 bp, 51 predicted proteins | sample MGYA00248465_ERZ534230 | MGnify/ENA primary metagenome ERZ534230 (study PRJEB26409, sample SAMN06344110) | marine metagenome | isolation source: Sea water from surface | place: Atlantic Ocean:Southern... | reverse complement strand
AGACTTGGCACTCTCAACATGACATTTGTTCCTGTTTTATGTGGTTCTGCATTTAAAAATAAAGGAGTTCAACCTCTGTTAAACGCTGTAATCGATTTTCTACCATCTCCACTAGATGTTCCGGCTTACTTTGGTTTCAAACCTGGAGATGTTAATGAAGAAAGAAATATTGAAAGATCTGCTGATGATGGTCAACCTTTCTCAGGTTTAGCTTTTAAAATAATGAATGATCCATTTGTTGGATCCCTTACCTTCCTTAGAATATATTCTGGTGAAGTAAAAAAAGGTGATAGTTTCCTTAATTCCACTAAAGGAAAAAAAGAGAGAATTGGCAGAATGATGATGATGCATTCTATAAATAGAGAAGAAATAGAAGAAGCATATGCTGGAGATATTATTGCCTTGGCTGGCTTAAAAGATACAACAACTGGTGATACCATTTGCGATTCTGCTTCTCCTGTAGTTTTAGAAACTATGACTTTTCCAGATCCAGTGATAGAGATAGCAATAGAGCCGAAGACAAAAAATGACCAAGAAAAAATGTCTGCTGGTTTACAAAGACTTGCTGCTGAAGACCCTTCTTTTAGAATTGAAACAGACCTAGAATCTGGACAAACGATCATGAAAGGTATGGGCGAATTACATCTCGATATTTTGGTAGATAGGTTAAAAAGAGAGTTTAAAGTTGAAGCTAATATAGGAGCTCCACAAGTTGCTTACAGGGAAACTATATCAGTAGAAGCTGAAGTGGATTATACTCATAAAAAGCAATCTGGGGGTGCTGGGCAGTTTGCTAGAGTTAAGATGGTCATAACACCAACAGAAACAGGTGAAGGTTACAGCTTTGAGAGTAAAATTGTAGGTGGTGTTATTCCAAAAGAGTATATTCCTGGTGTTGAGAAAGGTATACAGTCGGTTATGGATAGTGGACCACTCGCAGGATTTCCTGTAATCGATTTTAAAGTTTCACTTATTGATGGAGCATATCATGATGTTGATTCTAGTGTTTTAGCATTTGAAATAGCAGGAAGAGCAGCTTTAAGGGATGGCTTAAGAAAAGCTGGTGCAAAATTATTAGAACCAGTAATGAAAGTTGAAGTTGTCACTCCCGAAGATTATACGGGAAGCATTATTGGTGATCTAACATCAAGAAGAGGTATGGTTACTGGTCAAGAGACTAGAGGCAACGCTATCGTTGTAAATGCATTTGTTCCTCTTGCAAATATGTTTGGTTATATTAACAACCTTAGGTCAATGTCTTCTGGTAGAGCTCAATTTACCATGATTTTTGATCATTACGAGACTGTACCGTCAAATATATCAGAGGAAATTCAAGCTAAGTACGCATAAAAAATATTAAACTATAACTTATTTAATGGAGACCAAAAATGGCAAAAGAAAAATTTGAGCGTAATAAACCGCACGTAAATGTTGGCACGATAGGTCATGTTGACCATGGGAAAACAACGCTTACTGCTGCAATAACAAAGCATTATGGTGATTTTAAAGCTTACGATGAGATAGATGGTGCACCTGAGGAAAAAGCAAGAGGAATAACTATATCTACTGCTCACGTAGAGTATGAAACTGAGAAAAGACATTATGCTCATGTGGATTGTCCGGGCCATGCTGATTACGTTAAGAATATGATTACAGGTGCTGCACAAATGGATGGAGCTATACTTGTAGTGAATGCTGCAGATGGACCAATGCCTCAGACTCGTGAACATATTTTATTGGCAAGACAAGTTGGGGTACCTGCTCTTGTTGTTTTTCTTAATAAAGTTGACCAAGTAGATGATCCGGAATTGTTGGAGTTAGTGGAAATGGAAGTAAGAGAATTACTATCTAAATATGAATTTCCAGGTGACGATATTCCTATTGTGTCTGGATCAGCATTAGCTGCACTTGAAGATAGAGATGCTGAAATAGGAGCTAATAAAATAGCTGAATTAATGGCTGCTGTTGACGATTCAATTCCCACTCCCGATAGACCTATAGATCAACCGTTTCTTATGCCAATTGAGGACGTTTTTTCTATTTCTGGACGAGGCACAGTGGTTACTGGTAGGGTAGAGCGTGGTGTGATAAACGTCGGTGACGAAATCGAAATAGTTGGAATAAGAGATACATCTAAATCTACATGTACTGGGGTAGAAATGTTCAGGAAACTTCTTGACAGAGGAGAAGCTGGGGATAATATTGGTGCCTTGCTTAGAGGGGTTGAAAGAGATGGAGTAGAAAGAGGACAATGCTTGGTTAAGCCTGGTTCAGTAACTCCACACACTAAATTTGAGGCTGAAGCTTATATTTTAACTAAAGAGGAAGGTGGTAGACACACTCCTTTTTTTGGTAACTACAGGCCTCAATTTTATTTTAGAACAACTGACGTCACAGGCACAGTTCAGCTCCCTTCAGGTACTGAAATGGTAATGCCTGGTGATAATTTGAAATTCACTGTTGACCTGATTGCTCCTATCGCAATGGAAGAAAAATTACGCTTTGCAATAAGAGAAGGTGGAAGAACAGTTGGGGCTGGTGTTGTTTCAAAGATTTTGGACTAAATTTCTTGTTATTTTAGTATTGATATTATTAGGTGAATAATAAATGCAAAGTCAAAATATAAGAATAAGATTACAAGCTTTTGATTACAGAGTTTTGGATGTAAGTACTGCCGAAATCGTGTCAACTGCAAAAAGAACTGGAGCACAAGTTAGAGGTCCCATACCTTTACCTAATAAAATTGAAAAATTTACTGTTCTCAGAGGTCCACACGTTGATAAGAAAAGTAGAGAACAGTTTGAGATTAGAACTCACAAGCGATTATTAGACATTGTGGATCCTACTCCTCAAACTGTAGATGCTTTGATGAAATTAGATCTTGCAGCAGGTGTTGATGTTGAGATTAAACTTTAGGATATTAAAATGCGATCTGGTATAATTGCAAAGAAAATGGGTATGACAAGAATTTTTAATGATAATGGTCAACAAATACCCGTTACAGTTTTGAGATTGGAAAAACTTCAAGTTGTTGCTCAAAAAACTGTTGATAAAGATGGCTATTTTGCTGTTAAATTAGGGGCTGGTTCTGTAAAAGCAAAAAATTGCAATAAATCTCTCCGTGGACAATTCGCAGTTTCAAAAGTTGAACCAAAAAGAAAATTGAAGGAATTTAGAGTATCTCAGGACAATTTAATTGATATAGGAAAAGAAATAAATGCATCCCACTATGTAGAAGGTCAGTATGTTGATGTTTCTGGCTTATCGATTGGTAAAGGCTTTGCTGGAGCAATGAAGAGACATAATTTTTCTGGTTTAAGGGCTTCTCATGGTGTTTCTATTTCTCACAGATCTCATGGATCTACTGGGCAGTGTCAAGACCCTGGTCGTGTTTTTAAAGGAAAAAAAATGGCAGGCCATATGGGTGATTGCAATGTTACAATTCAAAATTTGAGAGTCGTAAAAACAGATCCTGAAAAAGGTATTATTCTTATTAAAGGTGCAGTCCCAGGTGCGAAAGGTGGGTGGGTAACTTTAAAGGACTCAATTAAGAAAAAACTCCCAGATAATATCCCTTTTCCTACTGCAAATGAGCCAAAAACCGAAAGTACAACCAATAATTTATCTGCAAATAACCCTGTAACTTTTACGAATAATAAACCAGATAATGAAAGTATAATAGAAAATGAAGTAGCAGAAACATCCACTTCTGAATCTTCTAATACAAAAAATGATGATATGGATCAGAAAAATGAAAATTGATGTAATAACCTTAGATAATAAAAAATCTGGATCAATTGAATTACATGATTCACTTTTTGGCCTAGAACCAAGAGCTGACATATTGAATAAAATTGTAAGGTGGCAACTAGCCAAGCGGCAACAAGGCACTCACTCTGTTTTAACAAGATCTGAAGTTTCTTATTCAACAAAAAAAATTGTTCGTCAAAAGGGGTCTGGTAGCGGACGTCATGGTTCAAGAAGAGCCCCCATTTTTAGAAAAGGTGGTGTTTATAAGGGTCCTAAACCAAGAAGTCATTCTTTCTCATTAACAAAAAAATTTAGAAATCTTGGATTACGTCACGCTCTTTCTTCAAAATTCTCTAAAGGTAATCTTATTGTTTTAGATAAAGCTGAGTTAGATAATCAAAAAACTAATGATTTTTCAAAAAAATTACAAAAGCTTAAATGGGGACGTACGCTTTTGATCGGTAGGGAAGATAACCCAAAAAGCTTAAATTTCTTTAATGCTAGTAAGAATATACCACGGTTAGATGTTTTGTCAGTAAACGGTATTAATGTTTACGATGTCTTAAGAAAGGATACATTAGTTTTAACAAAATCAGCTGTAAATGCATTAGAGGAAAGATTATCATGAAAGAACAGCCTGCTACTGACTCTTATGATATTATAAGACGTCCAATAATAACTGAGAAAGCAACTTTAGCTTCAGAAAATAATACTATAGCTTTTGAGGTTTCAATCAAAAGTACAAAAAAACAGATAAAAGGTGCTATTGAGAATCTGTTTAACGTAAAAGTTGAATCAGTTAATACCTTGATAGTTAAAGGAAAAGTTAAAAGATTTCGTGGTAAATTAGGCAAAAGGCGTAACTTAAAAAAGGCCTATGTGACTCTTGTTGAAGGTAATACCATAGATGTTAGTACAGGATTATAGTAAAAGTTGGTGAATTATCATGCCGTTAAAATCGTATAAACCCACTTCTCCAGGTCAAAGAGACTTAGTCTTGGTTGATAAGTCTGATCTTTGGAATGGTAGACCAGAAAAATCACTCTCCTTTGGATTAAGTAAAAAAGGTGGAAGAAATAATTCTGGTAGAATCACAATGAGGCGAAAAGGCGGGGGTGCTAAACGTTTATATAGGATTATAGATTTTAAGAGAAATAAAACCGATGTTAAAGGAACAGTTGAACGAATTGAATATGATCCTAATAGAACCTCTTTTATAGCTTTAGTGAAATATGAGGATGGAGATAAATCATACATCCTTGCACCTCAAAGATTAAAGATATCAGATACAATAGTATCTTCTGCAAGCTCTGATATCAAACCTGGTAACGCAATGCCATTTTCAGGAATGCCAATAGGTACAATAGTTCATAATGTTGAACTTAAAAAAGGAAAAGGCGGACAAATTGCCAGAGCTGCAGGTTCCTATGCCCAGTTTGTAGGTAGGGACGGTGATTATGCACAGCTAAGACTTTCTTCGGGTGAAATGAGATTAGTTCGTCAAGAATGTATGGCTACTGTTGGTGCGGTTTCAAATCCTGATAATTCAAATCAAAATTTAGGTAAAGCTGGAAGAAATCGTAATAAAGGCATTAGGCCATCAGTTCGTGGAGTTGTTATGAATCCTATAGATCATCCGCATGGGGGAGGTGAAGGTAGAACATCTGGCGGTAGACATCCTGTAACTCCATGGGGTAAGCCAACTAAGGGAGCAAGAACAAGAATCAATAAATCAACAGATAAATATATACTAAGGTCTAGACATTATAAGAAAGGGCGAAAATAAATGGCACGATCTATTTGGAAAGGACCTTTTGTTGAAGGTTATGTATTAAAAAAAGCTGAAAAAGCAAGAAATTCAGGTAAAAATGAAGTTATTAAGATATGGTCACGTAAATCTACAATACTTCCCCAGTTTGTGGGACTAACTTTCGGTGTTTATAACGGAAAAAAACATATTCCAGTTATGGTAAGTGAAGAAATGATAGGTCAAAAATTTGGAGAATATAGTCCTACAAGAACATATTACGGTCATGCTGCGGATAAAAAAGCAAAGAGAAGTTAGGTAGATGTCAGATAAGTCACAAAATCAAAACGAAGAAAAACTAGAAGCTATAGCTAAAGTTAGGATGTTGAAAACCAGTCCTCAAAAGTTAAATTTAGTTTCAAAGATGATAAGAAATAAACCCGTTAATGTTGCCTTAGCTCAGCTAAAATTTTCAAGAAAAAGAATAGCTTTAGATGTAAAAAAATGCTTGGAGTCAGCGGTAGCTAACGCTGAAAATAACCATGATTTAGATATAGAAGAATTGATAGTAAGTGAAGCATTTGTTGGGAAAAACCTTGTTTTGAAAAGAGGTAGGCCAAGAGCAAGAGGGCGTTATGGTAAAATATTGAAACCATTCAGTCAGCTTACTATTAAAGTAAGGCAAGTATTACAGGATAATGATAAAGAGGAGAAGGTTTAATGGGACAAAAAATTAACCCTGTTGGTCTTCGACTTCAGGTAAACAGAACATGGGAAAGTAGATGGTTTGCTAATAGTAAAGAGTATGGTGATTTGCTTCATGAGGATCTTGAAATTAGAAAATTTATTAAAAAGAATTGTGCACAATCAGGAATAAGCAGAGTTATTATAGAAAGACCACATAAAAAATGTAGAGTTACTATTTATGCTGCAAGGCCTGGTGTTATCATAGGAAAAAAGGGAGCAGATATAGAAACTTTAAAAAACAAAGTTTCTAAACTCACTAACAGTGAACTACACCTTAACATTATTGAGGTTAGAAAGCCTGAAATTGATGCAGCACTGGTAGCCGAAAGTATAGCCCTTCAAATGGAGAGAAGAGTATCTTTTAGACGAGCTATGAAACGGGCTGTTCAAAATGCCATGAGAATGGGTGCTTTAGGTATCCGCGTTGATATTGCTGGAAGACTTGGTGGAGCTGAGATAGCTAGAACTGAATGGTATTCTGAAGGAAGGGTTCCCAGACATACATTAAGGGCAGATATAGATTATGCTTTAGCTGAAGGACTTACTGCTTATGGAATTATTGGAGTAAAAGTGTGGATTTTTAAGGGTGAAATTATGGAACACGATCCAGCTGGAAGAGATAAAAGGTTAAATGAATCTCAGGAAAATTCAGGTGGTATCAGAAGTCAAGCTTAATGCTATAGGAGAAGATAATGCTTCAACCCAAACGAACAAAATTTAGAAAACAACACAAAGGCCGAATTCATGGTAAAGCTAAGGGTGGTTATGAGATAAATTTTGGAAATTATGCACTTAAAGCCATAGAACCAGATAGAGTAAATGCAAGGCAAATAGAAGCAGCTAGGAGAGCTTTGACTAGACACATGAAACGACAAGGAAGAGTTTGGATTCGTATTTTTCCTGACGTCCCAGTAACTGCTAAGCCTATTGAAGTAAGAATGGGTAAAGGTAAAGGTTCCGTTGATAGGTGGGTAGCAAAAATTAAACCTGGCCGAATTATGTTTGAGGTTGACGGAGTAACTGAAGATGTGGCAATGGAAGCATTACGATTAGCTGCCATGAAACTATCTGTAAAATCTAGATTCGTAAAACGTGAAGATTGGTAATTTTAGGAAAACTTATGAAAATTGATGAACTAAAAAATAAAACCATAGATCAGTTGAAAAGTATATTAATTGATTTAAAAAAGGAATCCTTCAATCTCAGATTCCAAAAAGCCAACGGTCAGTTGGAGAATACTTCTAGAGTAAAGGTGGTAAAAAGAAGCGTAGCTAGAGTATTAACTCTTATAAATAACTTGTCTAAAAAAGAGCTGGAGAAATAATAATATGCCTAAACGTATATTAAAAGGTCAGGTAACGAGTGATAGTAATAATAAAACCATTACTGTTTTAGTAGAACGACGTTTTACACATCCTGTGCTAAAAAAAACAATTCGTAAATCTAAAAAGTATAGGGCTCATGACGAAAAAAATACTTTTAAAATTGGAGATATTGTAAGAATACGAGAATGTTCGCCTTTTTCTAAATCTAAAAGATGGGAAGTATTGACAAATTAAAATTTACTTATATTAGTTTATTTACGAAACCGTGAGGAACAACCTCGAAGGTCGGGAGAAAAAAAATGATCCAGATGCAAACAAATTTGGATGTTGCCGATAATTCTGGCGCAAAAAAAGTCCAGTGTATTAAAGTTTTGGGTGGTGCTAAAAGAAAATATGCATCAGTTGGCGATATCATAGTAGTTTCAGTAAAAGATGCTATCCCAAGGGGAAGGGTTAAAAAGGGCGACGTTCGAAGAGCAGTTATTGTCAGAACTGCCAAAGAGATTAGACGATCCGATGGTAGCACAATTAAATTTGATAAAAACGCAGCTGTAATACTCAATAACGCTGGTGAATTGATAGGTACAAGAATTTTTGGCCCAGTTGTACGAGAGCTAAGATCTAAAAATTTTATGAAAATTGTTTCACTTGCTCCGGAGGTTCTGTGATGCCGTCAAAAATTATTAAAGGAGACAGAGTTATAGTTTTGAATGGTAAAGATAAAGGAAAGACTGGAGAAGTCACTCAAATTTTTACTAAATCTAACAGAGCTCTTGTTACTGGAATAAACATGTCTATTAGACATATTAAACAATCAGAAAAAAATCCTGGTGGAAGAATACCTAAGGAATCTCAAATACATTTATCAAATTTGTCGTTGATTGATCCTAAAAGTAATAACGCTACCAAGGTTGGCTTTAAAGTTGTTGATGGAAAAAAAGTTCGTTTTGCAAAAAAATCTGGAGAATTGATCAATGGTTGATTATGTACCTAGGCTTAAAGCAAAGTATTCAGACGAAATCCGTGGTGTGTTAAAAGAAAAATTTGCTTACAAAAATGAAATGATGATACCCAAATTACAAAAAATTGTTCTTAATATGGGCGTGGGTGAAGCAGTTGGGGATAGTAAAAAAATTAAAAGTGCACATGCAGATCTAAAGATCATAGCTGGTCAACTTCCTTTAATAACTAAAGCTAAGAAATCAATTGCTGGCTTCAAAGTAAGAGAAGAAATGCCTTTAGGCGTTAAAGTTACTCTAAGAAGAGAAAAAATGTACGAATTCTTAGATCGTTTAATTACTATTGCAATGCCCAGGATAAGAGACTTTAGAGGTATTTCTCCAAAAAGTTTTGATGGGAGGGGGAATTATGCCCTAGGTATAAAAGAACATATTGTTTTTCCTGAAATAGATTTTGACAAGGTCGACTCAATATGGGGACTGGACATAGTAATATGTACAAGCGCCAATAGTGACGAAGAGGCAAGAGAATTATTAAGAGAATTTAATATGCCCTTTTATAATTGATATAATGTGACTTAGGAGATTGTAATGGCAAAAATGTCAATGATAAATCGTGAGATAAAGAGACAAAAGCTAGTGAAGCAGTTTACTAGTAAAAGATTAGAGTTAAAACAGATTGTCAAAAATAGAGACTTACCTATGGAAGAAAGGTTTAAAGCTCAAATCAAGTTAGCAAAACTGCCTCCGAATTCATCACCTTCAAGATTACATAACAGGTGTAAAGTGACTGGTAGACCTAAGGCCTTTTACAGAAAATTACAAATGTCTAGAATTGCTTTGAGAGATTTAGCGTCTAGAGGTGAAATTCCAGGAATGATAAAATCTAGTTGGTGAATAGGGAGAATTGAATGGTTATGAATGATCCAATTGGTGATTTACTTGCGAGAATTAGGAACGCTCAAATGAGGAAAAGAGATGAAGTAATAACTCCTGCATCAAAATTAAGAGCTTGGGTGTTAGATGTGCTTCAATCTGAAGGTTTTATAAGAGGTTATAAGTCAATAGAAAGTGATGATGGAAAAAATAATATACAAATAAATCTGAAATATTTTGATGGTGAACCAGTAATAAAAGAATTGAAAAGAATATCCACTCCAGGAAGACGAGTATATACCAACGTAAAAAATATACCAAAAGTAAGACAAGGTTTAGGTATTGCCATCATCTCGACACCTAAAGGCGTAATGTCCGATAGTAAAGCAAGAGCCACTAATGTAGGTGGTGAAATTCTTTGTACTGTGTTTTAGAGGGTAGAATATGTCAAGAATTGGAAAAAAACCTATTATTCTTCCAGAAAATGTGATGGCCAACATAACTGGTCAAAAAATTGAGGTAAAAGGGCCTAACGGCTCTAGAGATTTTCTTACCTCAAAAGAAGTGGAAATAGATCTTAATGACAACCAAATTATAGTAAAGCCTAGGAATCTATCTAAAAAATCTAGACAGCATTGGGGTATGAATAGAACCCAAATAGCAAATTTAATTGAGGGAGTTACAACAGGGTTTACAAAAAATTTAGAATTGAATGGTGTTGGATATAGAGCGGCTTTACAAGGTAATATACTCAAACTCTCTTTAGGATATTCACATGATATTGATTTTGAGGTTCCTGAAAGTGTTAAGATCACTGTCCCTAAGCCTACAGAAATCATAATAAATGGAATTGACCAGCAAATAGTTGGACAAGTAGCTGCCAATATTAGAGAAAAAAGAAAACCTGAACCTTATAAAGGAAAAGGTATCAGATACAAAGATGAGTATGTATTTGCTAAAGAAGGTAAGAAAAAGTAGGGAATTAATTAATGTCAAACAAAAAACTAAATTTGTTTAAAAGAAGAAGATTAAGAAATAGAAACAAGATTAAAAGCGCTGATAATAAAAGAATAAGAATGAGTATTCATAGATCACTAAAAAACATTTATGTTCAACTTATCGATGATAGTATTGGAAGTACTATTACATCTGCTTCATCTAGAATGTCTGCTGTTGGTAAAAATTTAAAGAATAATATGGAAACAGCTAAGCTAGTGGGAAAAGAAATTGCTGAGAGAGCAAAAAAATCAGGTATTTCAGAAGTTTATTTTGATAGAGGGGGATTTCTTTATCATGGAAGAGTAAAGGCTTTAGCTGATGCAGCAAGAGAAAATGGCCTTAAATTTTAGGAGATAATAAATATGGTAAGGGATTCTAATCGTAAAGAAAAAAAAGATCGTGAAGATTCGTCAGAATTCTCTGATAGATTAGTTGCAATCAATCGAGTTTCGAAAACAGTTAAAGGAGGTAAGAGGTTCGGATTTGCAGCACTTGTTGTAGTTGGTGACCAAAGGGGCAGAGTAGGCTTTGGTAAAGGTAAAGCCAAAGAAGTACCAGAAGCTATTAGGAAAGCTACAGATCAGGCTAAGACTCAAACCTTAAGAGTGCCTCTCAAAGAAGGTAGAACTCTCCATCATGATGTTCGTGGTAGGCATGGAGCTGGATTGGTAGTGATGAGAACAGCACCACCGGGAACGGGTATTATTGCTGGTGGCCCTATGAGGGCAGTTTTTGAAATGTTAGGTATACAAGATGTAGTAGCAAAATCAATTGGATCTCAAAACCCTTATAATATGGTTAGAGCTACCATTGATGGTCTTAAAAAAGAAGTAAGTCCAAGGATTATTGCTCGTAGAAGAGGTAAAAAACTTTCTGAGATTGTAGTTAAAGATGAAGAATTAAAAGAATTACCAGCATAGCTAAAATATGGGAAAAATTATGGCAAGTAAGATTTATGTTAAACAGATAAGATCACCTATTAGAAGACCTGAAGTACAAAGAAAGATTCTTAAAGGTCTTGGATTAAATAAAATGAATAAAGTTTCTGAATTAAGTGATACTCCCTCAATTAGGGGTATGATTAATAAAATCCCGCATTTAGTTCAAATTTTAGAAAAGTAAAAGTAATTATACTATAATTTTATTAATAGTTTTTAAAAATTTTAATTTTGAGATATCGATATGAAACTAAATGAATTGAAAGAAAATAAAGGTGCTTATAAAACAAAAAAAAGATTAGGTAGGGGACCAGGATCTGGTGTTGGTAAAACCTGTGGTCGAGGCCTTAAAGGGCAAAAATCAAGATCTGGTGTATCTATCAATGGTTTTGAAGGTGGTCAGATGCCTATATATATGAGACTTCCTAAGAGGGGTTTTAATGTACCTAATGCAAAGAAATATTCCGTTTTAAATATTGGACAGCTACAAGACTTTATAGACAGAAAAAAAATTGACCCAAAAAATGAGATTAATGAAGATCTATTAAGTTCCTCAGGTATAATTTCTCGAAAGTTTGATGGTGTGCGACTCCTCGGAAAGGGAGAACTTAAAACTAAAGTTATTGTAAAACTGACTGGAGCTTCAAAAAATGCTATCTCCGCCATTGAAAAGCATGGTGGAACATTTTCAAAACTTTCCTAGATATAGATCTATAGATTTTTTCGTTTTTTATAGGATTTAGAAAGAAAAAAGGTTAAAACAGGTTTAAATATGCCTTCAGCAGCAGAACAAATGGCAGCAAACTTAAGCTGGAACTCCTTTGGTAAAGCAAAAGACCTACAAAGGCGCATTTTTTATGCTTTGGGGCTTTTAATAGTTTACAGAATTGGAACATATATACCAGTACCTGGTATTGATGCATCTCAATTAAGATCTTTTTTTGAACAAGCCAATACAGGTATTGGCGGTATGCTTAATATGTTCACAGGAGGAGCTGTAGGAAGAATGGCTATATTTGCTCTTGGTATAATGCCTTACATCACCTCGTCTATTATTATGCAGCTTTTAGCATCAATGGTCCCTCAATTAGAACAGCTTAAGAAAGAGGGTGAACAAGGAAGAAAAAAAATAAATCAATACACGAGATATGGAACTGTCGTACTTGCTTTTTTTCAAGCATATGGCATCTCAGTAGGTCTGGAAAGTCAGGGATTAGCATCAGATCCAGGGTGGTACTTCAGAGCATCTTGCATAATTACTTTAGTTGGAGGAACTATGTTTTTGATGTGGCTTGGTGAACAAATTACTGCAAGAGGGATTGGTAACGGTATATCTTTAATTATTTTTGTAGGTATAGTGGCTGAGCTTCCATCAGCTCTTGCTCAATTTTTTGCTTCAGGAAGATCTGGGATTATAAGTCCTATTGTAATACTTTCGGTTATATTAATGGTCATTATAGTGATCGGTTTGGTGGTTTATCTAGAACGGGCTTTGAGGAAAATAAATATTCAATATCCAAGAAGACAAGTAGGTATGAAAATGTATGGTGGAGACACTTCAAATCTTCCCATAAAATTGAATCCTTCTGGTGTTATACCTGCAATTTTTGCTTCATCCTTATTGTTGCTGCCAACAACTGTTGTTACATTTGCACAAGATGATAGTAGTGGTTTATTATCATATGTAGCAGCATATTTAGGACCTGGTCAGCCTTTATATTATATTTTCTTTGGTGGAATGATTATATTTTTTACATATTTCTATACCCTTAATGTTGCTTTTAAGCCTGATGAAGTCGCAGATAATTTAAAAAAACAAGGGGGATTTGTTCCTGGTATTCGTCCAGGTGAAAGAACATCTAAATATTTAGAGTATGTAGTTGTTAGAACTTTGGTTCTTGGTTCTGGTTATCTTGCTGCAATATGTTTACTTCCTGAAGTCCTAAGATCTCAGTTTGCAATACCATTTTATTTTGGTGGAACTTCACTATTAATTGTTGTTTCTGTAACAATGGATACTATCACACAAATACAATCCCACATGCTTGCTTATCAATATGAGGGATTGATTGAAAGATCAAAAATAAGAGGATCCAGTAAAAGGAATAAGAAAGGTAGGAGATGAAGAATTTAATTTTGCTGGGACCACCAGGTGCGGGAAAGGGAACACAAGCAAGGACTTTATGTGAAAAATACGGATTTGTTCAATTATCTACTGGAGATATGTTAAGAGAAGCTAAAAAAGACGAAACTGATCTTGGAAGAAAAGTTGCTGGTATTATGGCAAAAGGGGAATTAGTAACAGATGAAATTGTTATTGGACTTATAGAAAAAAAACTTACCAACGATGAAAATGAAATTGGGTTTATTTTTGATGGATTTCCCAGAACTTTAGCACAGGCAGATGCTTTAGGTAATTTGCTAGATTCTATTGGTCAATCATTAGATCACGTTGTTGAACTATATGTTGACGACGAAAAATTAGTTCAAAGAATAATAGGTAGATTTACATGTTCTTCTTGTGGGGAACTTTATCATAAAATTACCAAACCACCAGAAAATGCAGGAATATGTGATGTGTGCGGTAGTAAGGATAAATTTAACTTTAGGCAAGATGACAATGAAGATTCATTAAAAATCAGACTTCTTGCATATTATAGAGATACTTCTCCATTGATTGGATATTATCATGTATTAAATAAGTTAAGAAAAATTAATGGTCTTGGAAGTGTTGATGAAATTCAAAATAATATCAGAAATATTATCAAATAAATATTATCATATGATTTTATAAAGATTTCTTAACTATCAACTTGACGAAGAAGATTCCATGGATATAATCCGCCAAATAAAAATGTCTAAATTACTTTTAACTTATAAATTTCATTAAACATCATAAATTACGGAGTTAAATTTGGCTAGAATTGCTGGCATAAATCTACCCACAGGTAAAAGGGTTCCCGTTGCTTTGACTTACATACATGGTTTAGGTATAAATACTGCAATTAAAATATGCAACGAACTTAAAATTTCTCTATTAACAAAGCTTAACGAACTTGATGACATTCAGTTATCATCCATTAGAGATTATATTGACGCTAATTTAATGGTAGAAGGCGATTTAAGAAGAGAAAAATCTATGAACATTAAACGACTAATGGATCTTGGTTGTTACCGTGGTTTAAGACACAGGCGTGGTCTTCCAGTTAGAGGTCAAAGAACCCATACAAATGCTAGAACTAGAAAAGGTCCTGCAAAAACCATAGCCGGTAAGAAAAAATAGGATAGTTTTATAATGGCCGTAGATAAATCAAGAACTAAAAAGAAAGATAAAAAAAACATCTCAACAGGAGTAGCTCACATAAATTCAAGCTTTAATAACACTAAAATTTTAATTTCTGACGCTCAAGGTAATGCCATCGCATGGTCTTCCGCTGGTACAATGGGTTTTAAAGGCTCAAGAAAGTCTACGCCTTATGCTGCACAAATGGCAGCTGAAGATGCAGGAAAAAAAGCTCAAGAGCATGGTATGAAAACTCTAGAGGTTGAAATTCAAGGGCCTGGATCGGGAAGAGAGTCAGCCTTGAGAGCTTTGTCAGCTGTAGGCATGATTGTGACTTCTATTAGAGATGTAACACCCATGCCTCATAATGGGTGTAGGCCACCTAAGAGAAGAAGAGTTTAGTGCTTTTTACCAAATCGTTACACTTATAAGTGTAATTAAAATTCAAACCCTCGGGCGTGAAAGACTTTTGGATTAGGTTTTTCACAGGAATGGAGGAAAATATGATCCACAAAAATTGGCAAGAATTAATTAGACCCTCTGGTATTTCAATTAAATCAGGTGATGATCCAAAGAGTAAAGCAACAATTGTGACCGAACCTTTAGAAAGGGGATTTGGATTAACTTTAGGAAATGCTCTCAGAAGAATCTTATTATCTTCTTTACAAGGAGCCTCTATAGTTTCAGTGCAAATAGACGGTGTTTTGCATGAATTTTCCTCATTAGCTGGAGTTCGTGAGGACGTTACTGATATTATACTTAATCTCAAAGGGGTTTCTGTATCAATGGAAGTTGAAGGTCCAAAAAGATTATCGGTTAATGTTAAAGGACCTGGTATTGTAACTGCTGGTGATATTGAAGAAACAAATGGTATAGAAATTTTGAATAAAGATCATATCATATGTCATTTAGATGATGGAGTTGCTTTCAAGATGGAGTTAACTGTAAATACAGGTAAGGGATATGTAGCAGCTGATAAACAAGTTTCGGAAGATAACCCTATTGGTGTTATTGCAATTGATTCACTATTTTCACCTATCAAAAAAGTTTCATATAATGTTGAACCTACTAGAGAGGGTCAAGTCCTAGACTATGACAAATTAACAATGGATATAGAAACAGATGGTTCAGTATCCCCAGAAGATGCACTAGCTTTCGCATCTCGAATTTTGAAAGATCAGCTAGATGTATTTATTAACTTTGATGAGCCTGAAACTGATACACGTGATGAAGATGAAGATGAGTTAGAATTTAATCCATTACTTCTTAAAAAAGTTGATGAACTAGAATTGTCTGTAAGGTCTGCAAATTGTCTAAAGAATGATAATATTGTTTATATAGGAGATTTAATTCAAAAAACAGAAGCAGAGATGTTAAGAACTCCTAATTTTGGTAGAAAGTCTTTAAACGAAATAAAAGAAGTTCTGACAGGTATGCAATTACATCTGGGTATGGATGTGACTGAGTGGCCACCAGAAAATATTGAAGAGTTGTCCAAAAAATATGAAGATCAGTTTTGAGGTTGATTATATATAAAAGGGTGTTAAAAACTAAACACTAGATAAGATTTTTTAATTGGTACGATCAAATGAGACATGGAAATAGTAACCGCAAATTAAACAGAACTCATGAACACCGCAAAGCTATGTTTGCAAATATGGTGTGTTCTTTAATTGAGCATGAGCAAATTCAAACCACACTTCCAAAAGCAAAAGAATTAAAAAAAATTGTAGATAAGTATATAACACTTGGTAAAAAAGGCTCTTTACATTCAAGAAGGCAAGCCATATCTCGTTTGAAGCAAAATTCTGCAGTTATCAAGCTTTTTGAAACTTTAGCTCCCAGATATAAAGAGAGAAATGGAGGCTATACAAGAGTTTTAAAGGCTGGTTTTAGATATGGAGATGCTGCTCCATTGGCCGTTATAGAGTTTGTTGATCGGGATGTGTCAGCTAAGGGGGCCAAAGATAAAGAGCTACAAGAAAATATAGAAAATAAATCTGAAGAATAATTTTTATATTGAAGTATATTTTTTAGAAAATAAAATATTCACTTCTTGGTTATGTGATGATCTTTAATGAGTGATTTATTTGATTTTAATAATGTGAGAGTTGCCGATAATCAATCACAACCCCTTTCACATAGATTACGTCCTCAAAGACTGAAAGATCTTATTGGTCAAGATCATATTACAAGTAAAACAGGTCCACTAAATAATATTATAAAAAATAATAATTTATCTTCAATAATTTTGTGGGGTCCCCCTGGTACGGGAAAAACTTCATTAGCTAGGATTATTCCAAAAGAATTAAAACAAGTTTATTTTCATGAAATAAGTGCTGTTTCCTCAGGAACTAGTGATTTAAAAGAAATATTTAAGTTAGGTAAAGATTTATTAAAAAAAGAAAAAAAATTAATCCTATTTGTTGACGAATTTCATTACTTTAACAAACTTCAGCAAGATATGTTTTTACCATTTGTTGAAGAGGGTATTCTAGGATTAATTGGTGCTACATCACAAAACCCAAGTTTTCAAATAAATTCAGCTCTTCTATCAAGGTCATTAATATATCAATTAAATGTATTATCAGAAGAATCTTTAAAAAAAATTATTATAAGAGCTGAAAAACTATCTCAAAATAAATTACTTCTAGAAAATGATGGCAAAAAACTATTGATACAGATGAGTGGTGGTGATGCCAGAATTTTAATTAATCTTGTAGAACAAATTTTCTCATTTAATAGGAAAATTGGTATTCATGAATTGAAAGAAGTGCTTTCTTTGAATATTCCCAAACATGACAAATCTGGGGATAATCACTATGGATTAATCTCGGCTATTCATAAATCTATAAGAGGTTCTGATCCAGATGCAGGACTCTTTTGGTTAGCAAGAGCTCTTAATGCTGGTGAAGATCCTCATTTTATTTTTAGAAGGTTACTAAGAATTTCTATAGAAGACGTTGGTCTTGCAAACCCTGATACTCAAAAACAGGTATTGGACTCATGGAGATCATATGAAAGATTAGGCTCTCCAGAAGGTGATATTGCATTAGTAATGAGTGTAATTGCTTTGTCTTTATCACCAAAATCAAATTCTGTTTATTTAGCAGAAAAAGAATCTCAGAAGTTTGCAAAAAAACATAATGCAGTACAACCACCTAGGCATATCTTAAACTCTCCAACTGCATTAATGGACTCACTTGGGTATGGTCTTGGTTATAAATACGATCATGATTTCAAAGCAGGATTTTCAGGTCAAAATTATTTTCCAGATGGAATTAAGCGACCAATATTCTATCATCCTATAGAAAGAGGTTATGAAAGAGAACTAAAGAAAAGAGTGTTATATTTTTCAAGATTAAGAAATAAGATACAGCAATCGGATAATGAAATAAAACGGAATATACCTAAAAATGACAGATGAAATTAAACCATTTGTTGTTACTTTTGAAGAAGATGGTCAAAGACTAGATAAATGGATTAATTTCCATTTTAATCATGTTTCAAAAATTATGATGGAAAAATTATGTAGAACCGGTCAAATCAGGGTTAATAGTTCTAGGGTAAAACCAAATTTTAAATTAATAGAAAATCAAATAATTAGGATTCCAAATTTTATACGAAAAAAAGATCAAAAAAATGATAAATTTCTCACCAAAAAAAAAGAACAACTATTTAATAAAATAAAAAAAAGTATAGTATATGAAGACGAATATTTTTTTATTTTTAATAAGCCTTTCGGTTTGGCTGTTCAAGGTGGATCAAAATTAGGTCCAATTCATTTGGATGGAATACTACCTTTCTTTTCAGAAAGAGATTATCCAATCCCAAAGTTAGTTCATAGATTAGACAAAGATACGTCTGGGATTTTGGTTGTTGCTAAAACCCCAAAAAGTGCAAGTGCATTTTCTAAATTAATGATTGAGCGAAGGATTAAAAAATCATATTGGGCTTTAGTAAATCAATCAATAAAACATAAAACTGGAATTTTATATTCTCCTCAAAAAGATGAATCTGTTCTAAAAAAAAATATAATATACAAATATAACCTTAACAAAAACTACTTAAATGCTAAGTTTTATTTTCTGGAAGCAGAGGATAAGGAAATGGTCTCAACTTACAAAAAATTAAAGGTAAATAATGAAAACGTTTCTTTGTTAAATCTTTTTGCTGTTACCGGGAGAAAACATCAATTAAGAAAACAGCTAGCAGCTATTGGTTATCCAATTATTGGAGATAAGAAGTATACTATAAAATCACAATTAGTTACAGATAATGGTAAAGAAAAGCTTCAATTACATGCGAGGGGTATAATTTTTCAAAATCCAATATCTGGCAAATTAATCAATGTGAAATGTCCACCACCTGTACATATGAAAAAATTTTTACATGTTGATGAAATCGACCAATTCTAAGTTAATTGTGAATAAAAATGGTATGGAAGAAAAAAAAATTTTGGAAATCTATTAAAGTAATTAAGATTAAAGCAGAGTTTGGTATCCTTTTAGATAAAAATCTACTTAAAACTCCCCAAAAAAAAGATTTCTTAATTTCAAATAAAACAATTGCAGAAAATTTATGTAAAGAGTGGATCAATATAGATGAGGATATTAATTTTCATAATATGCCAATCACTCAAATTTGTTTTGCATCCATAGATAGAGAGGTAAAGGATCAAGTTATTCTTCAAAAAAAACTTACAGAATATGGAATGACCGATTTATTATTTTATAGAGATGGTTTAGGCACAGAACTTGAACAATTACAATCAAAAAAATGGAATAAGCTATTAGATTGGACAAAAGACGAATTTAAATTAAATTTTAAGATTTCTAATAGTTTAATGCCAGTTAAACAACCTTTAATTAATCAAAAAATTTTTTTTAATGAGATAAAAAAATTAGATTGTTTCTCTCTAACAGCTATAAATGAAATAGTAACACTCACTGGCTCTTTAATAATTGGATTATTAATTTTAAGGAAAAAAATTTTACCAAATCAAGCATGGTCTTTGTCAAAAGTTGACGAAGAGTGGCAGCGTTCAAAATGGGGCACAATTCCAGAACAATTAGAAGATGACAAATACAAAAAAGAAAAGTTTTTGGTATCATGTGAATTTATAAACACCTTAAATTAATTAGTTTAGATGTTTTTAATTAAGAATCACTTAATTGGTAAAAAGTAGTTATAAAACTTAATAAAAGCTTTTGTTAAAACTTATTATATTTTTAACATATTGATAAATAACAGTTTTTTTTCTTTGTATTAAATATTAAATAAAGGGTAGAAAAAGTTTGATTAATGCATATACTTCACGAATTATTTTGGTATCCAATTTATCAAGACTTTTTTAAATTTAATAAGGGGAAATTATGAGAAAATCACTTTTTATGATCTTGTCTTCAATTATTTTGATTGTAGGCGGACAAGCCGCTTTTTCTGGCGGTCATTCTGTGACATTAGATGATGTCAAAGCTCGTGGTAATCTGTTATGTGGTGTATCAACTGGTGCTCCTGGATTTGCTACAGTTGACGATTCTGGAAAAGATGTAGGTTTTGACGTTGATTACTGTCGTGCATTAGCTGCAGCAATTTTTGGTGATCCAATGGCTGTTAAGTTTGTTGGGCTTACTTCTGCTGTTAGATTTACCGCATTAGCTGCTGGTGAAGTCGACATTCTTGCAAGAAATACAACTTGGACTTACAGTAGAGACACTGACCTAAAACAAACATTCTTAGGTGTAAATTACTATGATGGTCAAGGTTTTATGGTGAAAAAAGACCTCGGTGTTAACTCTACTCTAGAATTAGACGGTGCAACTGTATGTATACAAGTTGGAACAACTACTGAGCTTAACCTTGCTGACTACTTTAAAGAAAATGGCATGAGCTATGAGCCTGTACCAACAGCAGATAACGCAGAGTCTCAACAGCAGTATTTAGCAGGCGCTTGTGATACATATACTACTGACGCTTCTGCTCTTCATGGCACTAGAGTTAACCTAGAAAATCCGGATGACCATCTTGTGTTACCTGAGATCATTTCTAAAGAACCATTAGGTCCACTCGTGAGACATGGTGATGATAATTGGGCTGACATTGGTCGATGGGTTTTAAATGCCTTAATTATTGCTGAAGAAAAAGGTATCACTAAAGCTAACATTGATAGCTGGAAAGATACTAAAGATGCTGAAATACATAGACTACTTGGAACAGGAGACGACGATATTCTAGCAATGGTAGGTCTTCCAAAGAATGCTATGTATAATGCAATTAAAGCAGGTGGTAACTATGGCGAAATCTTTGAAAATAACCTAGGTGCTACAAGTGGTATTAATATTGAAAGAGGTGTAAATGCCTCTTGGACTAAAGGTGGAATTCTTTATTCACCACCATTTAGATAATATTTAAATTATTAGGGGCGTCATTTCTTGACGCCCCTTTACTATCTTTCATATTTCGGAAATTATCATTATTATGAAAGCTTCCTCCCCACCTACAGATGAAAAATTTAAAATTGGAATGTTACTAAGTGATACTCGTTATAGAGGTACATCACTTCAAGTAATTACCTTCATAATATTTGTAGCCGTATTTTTTTGGTTAGTTGATAATACTTTAAAGAATTTGGCTTTACTAGGAAAGGATGTTAGCTTTAACTTTTTGTTCCTCCGAGCTGGGTACGATATAAATCAACGTTTAATACCTTACTCAAGTGATAGCACTCATGGTAGAGCGGCTGTAGTAGGAATTTTAAATACATTACTTGTTGCGTTTGTTGGTTGTGTAATAGCTACAATATTAGGACTATTTGTTGGTATATTAAGACTTTCTAAAAATTGGTTAGTAGCCAAACTAATGTCTGCGTATATCGAGGGTTTTAGAAATGTTCCAGTATTGCTTTGGATTGTAATGGTTTTTGCTCTTCTTACTGAATTCACACCTGCTCCAAAAGCATTTAAAGGAGCTGACCCACAGGCTACTATGTTATTTTTTGATAGTGTTGCAATTACGAACAGAGGTACATACTTTCCAGCGCCAATTTTAAATGAAGGTGCTTATTGGGTAATCTTCATTTTTATACTATCGGTATTTGCTGTTATTTTTTTAAAAAGATATGCAGATAAGCTTAAGAGAGAAACTGGAAAAGATTTCCCTACATTTTTGGTAAGTATAGCTATTTTAATCTTTCCATCTACAATCTTATTTTTTGCACTTGGTAGCCCTATTTCACTTGAATATCCTTATTTAAAAGGATTTAATTTTAAAGATGGAATCCACTTAAGAAATTCTTTTCTTGCTCTTACCTTAGCTCTAGCATTATACACATCTGCTTTCATAGCTGAGATAGTTAGGGCAGGTATTATGGCAATATCAAAGGGGCAAACGGAAGCAGCCTCTTCTTTAGGATTACGTCCAAATAAGATTATGAACTTAATTATATTACCTCAAGCATTAAGAATAATTGTACCTCCGTTAATATCAAACTATTTAAATTTAACTAAAAACTCCTCATTAGCAATCGCAGTAGGTTATATGGATGTGAGAGGTACTCTTGGTGGAATTACTTTAAATCAAACAGGTAGAGAATTAGAGTCAATGTTATTATTAATGGGTTTTTACTTGTGTGTATCTCTTCTTATATCTTCCGTTATCAATTACTATAATCGATCCTTTCAAATAGTGGTGAGATAAGTGTCAAAAATTGCGTTTGTTCAAAAAAATAAAATTCCTCCTTCCCCAGCACCAATATCAGAAGTGGGGTTTATTGGTTGGGTAAAACAAAATTTATTCTCAAGTTGGTTTAATAGTTTACTTACTTTAATATCTATTTATTTCATTTTTATTATATTGAGAGATTTTATTCCTTGGGCGTGGGGAGGTCATTGGAATACAAAATCTTTAAGAGAGTGTTTAGACCTAAATCCAGACGTAGCCTGTTTTTCTGTTTTAACAGCTAGATGGAAGCAATTATTATTTGGATTGTATCCAGCTGAAGAATATTGGCGACCAACGGTTACTTTTATTTTTTTGATTTTATCAATGATTCCAATTTTGTTTCCTAAGTATTTTAAGTTTTTTTGGTTTTCTGTAATTTATCCAGGCTTAGCTATTTGGTTACTATGGGGTGGTTCTATTTGGGGTGTTGGGATAGTTTACATTGGATTATCTTTAGGGATCTTTACTTTTATATTGTTATTAAAATTAGTTTCTAAAAACACTGTTCTTTCTGGGATTGGTGCGCTAATTTTTTTAATTGTATTTTTTATGTTTCTTTCAAATTACTTAGTTAATTTTTTAAATATTATATTACCAATAGCATTACCCCCTGTCGAATCTCTAAAAATGGGTGGTTTTACTTTATCTCTAATAGTAGGTATAACTGGAATTGTTGCTTCTTTTCCAATCGGTATACTTTTAGCACTTGGAAGGCAGTCAAATCTACCAATTATAAAAATGATCTGCGTTGGTTTTATAGAGTTTATTAGAGGCGTACCTTTGATAACGCTACTTTTTGTAGCTTCGGTTTTGCTTAATTATTTTTTACCACCAGGTACAAATTTTGATATAGTTCTTCGCGTTATTATAATGGTTACTTTTTTTTCTGCAGCTTACATGGCAGAGGTCATTCGTGGAGGTTTAGCTGGTCTACCTTTAGGTCAACATGAGGCATCTGCATCTTTGGGGTTAACATACTGGCAGTCTCAAAGATTAGTAATTATGCCCCAAGCATTAAAAATTTCTATTCCTGGAATTGTTAATACATTTATTGGATTATTCAAAGATACTACACTTGTATCTATAATTAGTTTAAGAGATCCAGTTGGTTTAGCTTCTACTATTAGAGCAGATCAGACATGGAATGGAATTTATTGGGAGTTATATGTGGCCATTGGACTAATGTTTTTTATTTTTTGCTTTGGTATGTCACAATATTCACAATATTTAGAACGTAAATTAAAGACAGACAAATAAGTAATAGTGCTTTTAGGGGATATTAAAAATGGAAAAAACCAAAATAAATATTACTGATGAGGTTGCTATTCATATTTCCAATATGAATAAGTGGTATGGTAATTTTCATGTTCTTCGTGATATTAACCTCGAAGTAATGAGGGGTGAAAGAATTGTTGTCTGTGGTCCATCTGGTTCAGGTAAATCAACACTTATTCGATGCATTAATAGATTAGAGGAACATCAAAAGGGTCGTATAATTGTAGATGGTACTGAATTAACGACAGATCTAAAAAACATTGATAAAATCCGTTCAGAAGTTGGAATGGTTTTTCAACATTTTAATTTGTTTCCTCATTTAACTACATTAGAAAACTGTACCTTAGCTCCAATCTGGGTAAGAGAAACTCCTGAAAAAGATGCACAAGATATTGCAATGGAGATGTTAGAAAAAGTGAAAATTCCAGAGCAAGCTCATAAATACCCTGGACAGTTATCAGGTGGACAACAGCAAAGGGTTGCAATTGCAAGATCATTGTGTATGAAGCCAAGAATAATGTTGTTTGATGAGGTTACTTCAGCACTTGATCCTGAAATGATAAAAGAAGTTTTAGATACAATGATACAACTTGCAGAGGATGGTATGACTATGATTTGTGTTACCCATGAAATGGGTTTCGCCAGACAAGTTGCAGATAGAGTTATATTTATGGACGATGGTCAAATAGTTGAGCAAAATGAACCAGAAAGCTTTTTTAATAAACCTCAATCTGATAGGACTAAATTATTTCTGAGTCAAATACTAGGCCACTAATTCAATTCCTTTCGGATTAATGTACCTACTCCATGATCTGTAAACAGCTCTAACAGACAAGCATTTTGAATACTTCCATCCAGTATAACTACAGCTCTAACACCTTTTTCTATAGAATCAATTGCTGTATTTACCTTCGGTATCATGCCATCTTTGATTACATTTTCTTTAATTAATTTTTTTATTGCTTCCGTTGAAGCCTTTTCAATCTTATTACCACTTTTATCTTTTACACCTGATACGTCTGTTAATAATAACAATCTATCTGCTTTTAATGCAGATGCTATAGTACCTGCCATTGTATCTGCATTAATATTAAAAGTCTCACCTTCTTCATTTGTTCCTATTGGTGATATAACCGGAATAAAGTCATTTTCAACTAGAGTAGTTATTAATTTAGTATTAATATGAATTGGTTTTCCGACATAGCCTAATTCTGGATTATCTTTTTCACAGATTACTAAAGAGGCGTCTTTACCAGATATTCCAACCCCACTTCCTCCTTGATTATTAATGGATGAAACAATATTTTTGTTTAAATCTCCTGATAAAACCATCTCAACAATTTTTACAGCTTTTTTATCGGTTACTCGTTTTCCGTCAATAAAATTAAAATCTATCCCCCACTTGTTAAGGGCGTTATTAATCATAGGACCACCACCGTGTATAATTATAGGATTAACCTTGCACTGTTTCATTAAAACTATATCTCTAGCAAATGAAGACAAATTTTCGATATTACTCATTGCAGCTCCACCTAATTTAATAACTATTGTAGCTGAGTCATATCTTTTCAAATAGGGAAGTGCTTCTGACAGAGTTTTTGCTGAGGTTATCCAATCAGTTTTATCATAATCCTTCATTTTTTTTCCTAGTAAAATCTTATTGTGCTCATACGAATATTTTACTAATCGATGCTCTCAAATTTTCAATTCCTATATTTTTCTTTGTAGATGTTACTATAACTTCAGGAAAAGCATTAGCAAATAAAGATAACTTATTAAATGTATTTTTCTTAATTTCTTCAAAATCGATTGGTTTTATTTTATCATATTTTGTAAATATAAGTTGAAAAGAAATTGCTGCTTCTTCTAAAATTTTCATAAGATCAATGTCACTTGGTTTTAATCCGTGTCTGCTATCGATTAAAAGAAATACTCTTCTTAAATTATGGCTATAAAAAAAATAATCCTTAACCATTTTAAACCAAGCTTGTCTTTCCTTTTTAGAAACTTGTGCATAGCCATAACCCGGTAGATCCACTAAATGTTTGTTGTCATCTATTCTAAAAAAATTTATTTCCCTTGTTCTCCCAGGAGTTTTTGAAGTTCTTGCAATTGATTTTCTACCTGTCAAAAAATTAATTAATGAGGATTTTCCAACATTTGATCTTCCAGAAAAGCATATTTCTATAAAATCACCTTCTGGTATATCTTGAAACGATTTTATTCCTTTAATAAAACTAATTTGCCCTGTAAAAAGCTTATGGTTGCTTTTTAAGTCCTCTATTTTTCTTTCATTTCCAATATAGAAATTGAATTCTTGTTTTTCACTAGTCAAATTACTCTGTTTTTTTAAATGATTTTACTATATTTCCAAAAATATCAGGTTTCACTCCTTGAGAGTACATTATTATATATTGTTGACCAAATTGGATCAAATTATTAGCTACCCAATATATAACTAATCCGGCTGAAAATTGACCAAGCATAAACATGAAGACCCAAGGCATCCAAGCAAAAATCATAGCTTGGGTTTTATCTGTAGGAGCAGGATTTAGTTTTTGTTGTAACCACATTGTTACACCCATCAAAATTGGATATACACCTATAGAAAAAATAGAAAATAAGCTCGTTGGATCTGGGGGTGAGTAGGGTAGTAACCCAAATAAATTCAAATAAGATGTAGGATCAGGAGCAGATAAATCTTTTATCCATCCGATAAAGGGTGCATGTCTCATTTCTATAGTTACAAATAAAACCTTATACAATGAAAAGAAAACAGGTATTTGTAATAAAATTGGTAAACAACCAGCTACAGGATTTACTTTTTCTTTTTTATATAAGGCCATTAATTCCTGTTGTAACTTGGCTCTATCATCTCCAGCATTTTTTTTAATTTGTTCCATTTGAGGTTGCAAATGTTTCATTCTAGACATTGATACAAAAGATTTATAGGAAAGTGGGAATAACAAAGTTTTAATGAACAAAGTTAGTAAAATTATGGACCATCCCATATTATGAGTGTAACTGTTAAACCAATCCAAAAGGAAGAAAATTGGTTTGGTCAGGTAAAAAAACCATCCCCAGTCAACTGAGTCTACAAAATTTTCTATATCTAAAGAATTTTGATAAAGTTTAATTGTATTTACTTCCTTTGCGCCAACAAAGAGGTTAGTTTTTACAGAAGCACGCTCATTTTTATTTACTTTTATAGGTGGTAATCGCATCCATACTTCAAAATTATCAGATGAAGGGTAATACCTTTGATCCATTTTAAATGTTTGACCAGCTCTGGGAATTAGTGTGGACATCCAATATTTATCAGTAAAACCAATCCATCCATTTTGTTGAATTTCTCTAGTGACTTCGTCTCTAGAGAGTTCAGGGATATCTCCATAATTTGTCTCTATTAATTCTCCATCGTGCATTCCAACAACACCCTCATGTAGAATATAGAAACCAATTGTATCAGGCTGTCCATTTCTTGTAAGATTTCCATAAGGATATAGTTTGATATTTTTTGAACTCCCATTAATAACGGATTGAGATATTTCAAACATATAATTTTCGTCAATAGAAATAGTCTTTTCAAAAATAATACCTTTTTCATTTTTCCAACTCAAAGTTATTGGAGAATTTTCAGTAAGAACACTTCCCGATTTTAAAGTCCAAATAGTATTGGAATTAGGTGTGTCATTTTCTTCTAGCCCTTCCATTCCAGCCCAGCCGTGAAAAGCATAATAAGGATCTTTACTATCATCAGGTGATAACAAAGATACATTGTTAGAACTGGAGTCTAATGTTTCTCGATATTTTAGTAAGCTAAGATCGTCAATTCTACCACCTTTTAGCCAAATGGATCCTTTAAGGTTTTTTGTTAAAATTTCTACTCTAGGTGCAAACGTATCTTCAGAGTTCTGATTTGTGCTTTGCTCAAGATTTGAAATTTCTTCATTAGATAACTTTTTATTTTTTCCATTTATTGATTGCTCAGTCTGATTTTCATTTAACCCATTATTTTCAGGGATAGGAGCTGGTGGAAATAAAAACATCCAAGTTAATAAAACGAGAAAACTTAAAGCAGTTGCTAGAATAAGATTTTTTGTTTGTTCATCCATAAAATACTCATCAATATTTTTGTTTACTACGAAATAAAGCTTTAATTAAAATTTACAACCTGTTTCTATAAAGATTTGAAAAATTAAATAGTGATCTATCTAATAAGTGGCTTGGGTTACTGTTTGATAATGCCTTGTACATTACTTGTTTCCTTCCAGGAAAATCAAATTCCCATTGTTTAAGCATTTCTTTTATTTTTTTTCTCTCTAAACCATCTTGGCTACCGCAAAGATCACATGGAATTATTGGAAATTTCATATAATTTGAAAATTTTTCACAATCATTTTCACTTACACTTGCCAAAGGTCTTAAAACCAGAAGGTCTTTCTCGTCGTTGATTAATTTTGGAGGCATTGATGACAGTTTCCCACCATGAAAGAGATTTAGAAAAAATGTTTCAAGAATATCATCTTGGTGATGCCCCAAAATCACTGCTGTACATTTCTCCTCTCTTGCTATTCTGTAAAGGTGTCCTCGCCTTAATCTTGAACACAACGAACAATAAGTTTTGTTTATTTGAATTTTATTTTTTACAATAGAATAGGTGTTCTGATATTCAATACGATGAGGAATGCCTAATTTTTTTAAAAATTTAGGTAATATCGTTTTAGGAAAATTGGGTTGGCCTTGATCTAGATTGCAAACGAGCATTTCAACAGGTAAAAGACCTCGCCACTTTAATTCAATAAGAGCTGCAAGTAATGTGAAGCTATCTTTCCCTCCTGATATACAAACTAGCCATTTTGCCTGCTTTTCTATCATTTTAAAATTATGAATTGTTTCTTTAGTTAGTCGAATAATTCGCTTTCTTAATTTCTTAAATTCAAGATTTTTTGGGCAATTATCAAAAATGGGATGTATTTCTTCTTTAGTTTCAATCATTTTTTATTTTCTTTTTTTGGCACGGGATCATAACCAAAACCTCCGAATGGGTTACATCTTATAATTCTTTTTACACTTAATATTGAACCAAAAAAAATACCGTGAATTAGAATTGCTTCTTTACAGTATTGAGAGCAAGTAGGTTCAAATCTACAATTACGGCCTAAAAAGGGACTTATGCAAATTTGGTATAAAAAAATTGGTATGATTATAAAGTATCTAATTTTTTTCAAATTTTTTTATTCCTATTTTATGTAATTTTACTAAACTCTCTGTTAAATTTTTTTCTAGTATTTTAAAAGAGAGCTTTTCAGTAGTTTGTTCTTTTCCTATTAAGACATAATCCCAACCTTTAAATCCTTTTGTTGGAATAATATCATTTACTAAAGCCCTTAGTCTTCTTTTTGCTCGGTTTCTTTTTACAGCATTTCCAACTCTTTTTGAGCAAGTAAGACCATACCTAATTGAGGATCGATCAACTGTGTCTTCATTTTCTCTTTGCCTAGCTTGCAAAATAAATCCTGGCGTAGATATTTTAAGCCCAGATCTCATTCTTAAATATTCATTTTTTTTCGTTATTTTGATTAGTTTAGGTTTTCTGCTATTCATATTAGCCACCCAACTTTTGTAAATAATGATTAGCTAGCTAGCTTTAATTCATTATTTTAATTTAGTTATTAACAAAAAAGTTATGCTGAGAGGTTCTTACGCCCTTGTGCTCTTCTTTTGTTAATTATCTTACGACCGTTTGAAGTAGCCATTCTAGAACGAAAACCATGTCTCCTTTTTCTAACAAGATTACTAGGCTGATAAGTTCTTTTCATTTTGTACCTTACGTTTAATAGACTTGCGTATATCTATTATGCATATTGTGCTGTGTCAATTATTAACTATATAAATTGAAAGATTTATATAAATTTAAAATCCGAACAATTTTACTTATAATCCTAAAAGCTCTTTATAATATATGATTAGATATTTACTTCTGTTTATTTTTTTATTGTTAGCAATATCTTCAAGTTTTTTATTTGATTATTGGGGCTTTATTATAGATTTAATTACCCAATACCATACAGAATTATTAGATTTTATTGAAAATAAATTTTTTTCATCTTTAATATTATTTACAATAATTTATGCAATTTCTATTGCAATATCTCTTCCAATTGGGAGTTTTCTAACATTCATTGGTGGTTATATTTTTGGTGCTTATTATGGCTTTTTTTCTGTGATTATTGGAGCTACTGTAGGGGCTTTGATTTTATTTATGATCATTAAAGTAGGAATTTTAAGAACAATAGGGAGTATTCATCAAAAGTCTGAATTAATAAATAAAATTAAATTTGGAATTGATAAAAATATATGGAGTTATTTATTTTTCATTAGGTTTTTTCCTATATTTCCTTTTTGGTTTGTAAATATTGCTCCAGCAATACTAGGTGTGAGACTTCTTCCTTATACAGTAACTACTTTTTTTGGGATCATGCCTGGTTCTTTATCAATCATATTGATTGGGTCTGGAGTTGAGGATATTGTAAATAAAAAAGTTGATTTCGCTTGGAATTTTTCTGATCATAAATTTTTTTTTATTGGCTTATTAATACTAAGTCTTATTTCAATTCTGCCCATTTTTTTAAAAAAATTTAATTTACTTAAACTATAGAAATTTCTTGCTTATACTTTCAAGCTATAGTTAGTTTTTAAATAATGCACCGGTAGCTCAGCTGGATAGAGCACCTGACTTCGAATCAGGTGGTCGGGGGTTCGAATCCCTCTCGGTGCACCAATGTTCATTTTTACCTTAGGTTAATTAATGAAGGTTTTCATTGATAATGAATAAATTAAAAACTAGAATTTTAATAAATTAATCAAGGAGAAATAAATATGAGTAATATAGACTTAGCATATCTTCCTGTGGTAGGTAGGGGTTTGCAAATAAAAATTATTTGTGAAATGCACAATATTGATTTCAACTATATGCTCTCAAATCCTATGGGCGAGGATTTTGATAAAGATAGTCAGGCACCTTTTGGTACTATTCCGTGGATGAAAGATAACAATAGTGGTATAGAATTAAATGATTCAATGGCTATAGTTTTATACCTTGTATCTAAATATCCAGGACCATTAACACCTCAAAATGCAGATGAGGCAGCGATTGTAAATATGTATTGGGCCTGGGCACAAGATTACTATTCTTTCGTACTATCTCCTTTTCATGACATCATTACAGGGCACAATGAACCTTTTTGGAGAAATTTACGGCTCACGGATACGCTTGCTGACGGTGGAAAGGAAACTGGGGTTTCTAATTTAACAAAGCTTCACAATTCAAGGATAGGGTTCCTTGAAAAGCATTTGTCATCAAAACAAAATGGATCTTTTTTAACTGGATCTAAGTGCTCTTATGCAGATATTTTTTTATATACTTGTGTAAGAACTGTTCAAGAGACAGCTGGCTTTGGTATTCTTAGAGAATCTTGTGGGGGTGAACCATTCAAAGATTGTCCTACTATACTTAGAATATGTAATGAAGTTGGAAAAATGGATGCTGTCATTAAAGCTTCTGGTGATATTTTTGAAAAAGCGCCAATCTAGTAGTTCACTTGATTTATGTTTAACGGGATCAGAATTTTTATATTGATCTGATTTAATAGGAGAATTCTATGGGAACTGAAATTTTTTTACCTATGTTTTATCTGGTATTATTAACAACTGTTGTTTTTCTTTTAGCAACATCTCTGAGATTAAAGGAAATATATCTTGACAAAATACTAAATAAAAAAGGATTAGATGGAGAGGAATTTAGACATCCTCCATTTGAAACAGGTAGTATTACTTTAAAAAATACCCAGAGAAACCTAGCCAACCTATTAGAATTTCCAATTTTGTTTTATGTTATTTGTATTTGCATTTTCATCACTAATAAAGTTGATGATTATTTCATAACTTTAGCTTATTGGTTTTTTTATTTAAGACTAATTCACTCAATTTATCATATCTTTTTTAATAACTTGATCATTAAAGGAGGGTATCCAGCACGATCTTTTATTTGGGTACCAGCTACGGCTATAGTCGTATGGATGTGGATCAGATTTATTACAATACTATAATTTTTATCAATTTTGAAAGTTGAGTAATTAGACAAGGGGGATAAATGTCTCATTCAGAATTATGCTTAAAAAATGCACCCATTGAAGAAATAGCTAAGATCGCTAGTGATATTATATATCAGGAAAAAGTTGAAAAAAAAATACTGTCAATAAAAGATGTCTCTGGGAATAGTGGTGCAAAAACATTTATTTGCTCAGAGGGGGAAATTCCAAAATGTATAGTTAAAGTTAAAGGAAATGAAAGTATTATGAGTTCACACCCAAATACTTTTAAACGTGTATTAGCCGCAACAGAAAATCTTAGATCTAATGGAATTGCTCCCCCTATAGTTTTACATGGGGCAGATTTTCATATTGAGAGATCGGCAGGTATTTCAGTTATGGAAGATTTTTTTCATTTCAATCAAAAAATAGCTCCTCCAGAAAAGGTAGCTAAATTACTAGCTAAATTACATTCAACACCAATAGATTGGTATCAAAATTTAAAAAATGAATTTCTAGAACAAGATCTTAATATTTCTTCAATACTTAAGCCTATGCCACCATTTGCTCCATGCTGGTGTTTACCTTGGTCAGGCTTTGATACGCAAATGCCAGTTTTAGGTGTTGGTAATCCTAATCCAGAGACTGCAAAAAAAATATTCAAATTAGAATTAAAAACCGGAGTTTATAAAAAAATAATGCAGTGTTCAGCTTTTTTTCCAAAATCAGATGCAGCAAAAAGGGAAGTTGTTGTTCATAACGATTTTAAGCCTGATAACATATTATATGATCCCGAAACAAAAGAACTTACTGCAATAGATTATGATTTAGTTCAAGTGGGTGCTGCTGTTATGGATTTTGGTTTACCCTATATGATGTGGTTAGGATCTAGATTCACAAATTTTAATTTTAGAAAAGAATTTATTAAATCATATCTTATTGAATCTCAATTACCTTATGATGATCAAAATGTTAAAGATATGATGTTAGATTGTGAAATAAATACCATAGTTGCTTTTCCTGGACTATTAGCAAACATATATGATGCAGAAATTCCTTTATTAAGAGGGATTGAACATCCAACAGCAAAGGCAGGTTATTTGGCTAGTGGACCAGATGCTTCACCAACAGGATTAGAATTAGTGGACTTGTTAGCTGAGGCTGTTGAAAAAATAAGAAAGGATGACGACTTAACGTTTTCTTGTTTGGAAGATGGCCTTGTTGTAACTTTGTTTAAAAATAACGGATTAGAATCTAGTCCATTAAACTCTTGGTTAAAAGAAATGCAAAAAAATAAAATGCTTCGTCTTTTTGGTATAGCTGAAACAGATGGAGGTGAGTTATTTGTAGCAGATCACGCAAAAAAGTGATTTATAAATCATTATTTATAGTATGATTATTGCATTATTTTAAATATTAAAACCATCATTTTTTCCAACCGATACGCAAATACTCGCCATTGTTCTTGGTTCTTCATAGGGCCATGGACGTCCTCTATGAAGTATGGATCTTTCATCCCAAATTAAAACGTCGCCAAGTGTCCAACTGTGTGAATATATGAATTCATACTGAGTACAGAAATTAATTATTTCAGTAATAATTTTCTGAGATTCTAATTCGCTCATTCCTTCGATTTGATAAGAATGAGAGGCTATATATATCGATTCCTCACCAGTCGTTGGGTTTTTTAAAATAGCATCCCACTTTTGAGATGGCCACCTATTGATATAGGATTCTTTAGCTAATTGATTATTTATTTGCTTTCTTGAGTGAGAAAGATTATGCCAAATTTTCTTATCTTTTATGTTATAATAAAGATCTTTAGGTAGTTTTTTTAGTGCAACTCTAGTCGATGCCAGTTCTGTTTGTCCTCCTGAAGAAGGAATTATTTTAGCAGTAATTATGTTTGCAAGAGCTGGTATAGGCAAAAAAGTGCTATCTGTATGCCATAGCATATTAGCTTTTAAATCTAGTGTTTTTATATCATATTCGTCGTAAACAGATTTATCTTCTTTTTGATTAGTGACCAAAGATAATTCAAATTCTACATCTGAATTAGTTGCCATTGCCTCTCTATTTTCTAATTGTCCAAATAATTTTGCAAAGTTGATATGGGTATCATCAGAAATTTTTTGATTTTTAAAAAGAATAACTGAGTAATTTTCGAATAATTCACGTATTTCCTTATAAAGGAAATTATGTGATACTTGATTGAGGTCTATATCTTCAATGATTACACCAAAATTTGGATGAAGTGGTTTTTTATTAATGAGCATTTATTTATAGGCTCTCCAAATATTGATATCTAAATTAAAAAATTATAAATAATTTTTGAATCACCTTATTCTAATCTTAATAAATAATCAGCTATTAATTCACGATCTAAATCACTTAATTGTGAAATATTTTCAACAACCGACGCCATTTTTCCACCTACCATATCATAGTCTGGAGTAAATCCAGATGAAAGGTATTCAACTATTTCATCTTTTGTCCATTTTAAATCTGATGGATGAATACTAGGTATCTTTCCTTTACCACTCGGATTTATTCCACCACGCATCCATTCTGACTTTTTTAAGCTACCGATATAATTTCTCGGTGTATGGCATTCTGCACAATGACCTAATGCCTCTACTAAGTAAGTTGATCTATCAAGTTTTTGATCGAAGTAATTATCTTTCATAAAAAAAGTTTTCCAGATTCCTATATTACGTCTAAAATTAAATGGAAAAAATAAATCATGTATTTGACTAGGCGTTTCATCACTTGGTAAAGTTTTCCAAAATGTCCATAGATCATAAATATCTTCATCATGCATATGTTGATATGAATTATAAGGGTAAGCTGGGAAATAATGTTTGCCAGATGGGCTTTGACCAAATTTAATGGAATTATAAAAGTCAGAAAAACTCCATGAACCTATTCCATGTTCTCTACTGGTTGATATATTAGGAGCAACAAATGTTCCAAAATTAGTTATAAATTTTTGTCCGCCAGATAACAAATATTTATTGTTTGAACCATCAGACGTGTGGCAACTATTACAGCCAGAAGCTAAAAATACATTTTTTCCGTTATCAATGTTTCCTTTTAGTAATGATATATCAATTTGAGTTGGTTTTTTTGGTTGGGTGATAAAAGTGTAAATAATTATTGCAATGATGACCAAAGGAAAAGAAATAAGTACAGTTTTGTTAAAATTCAAAGCGTTCATTTATTCTCGATATATAGTGTGGCATTCTTTGCAACCCGATGCAGTTCTCATAAGTGCAGGTTTTAAATCTTCAAAACCAGACAAATTTTCAGCAGCAGATAACGTGTTATCGGCTAGTTTATTCGATAGATTTCTAAAATTATCAAATTCTTCCCAAATGATTATTTTAGATTCTGACTTTGGATCCATAGCCATTTTTTCAAAAACTGAAGGCGTAGATTTTGATAAATTAGAAATTTCAATAAGTGAATTTTTTGCTTGTTCCAAATCAAAAGGTATTTTCTTTTTTAACATATCACCAATAATCTTTGTATTTTCTGCCATTGACTTCATTAAATTCATTCTTTTCATAACATCCTCATTTTTAACACCTGTATGAGCAAGTAATAATGTTGAGCTAAAAAAAATAACAATTAAAGAAATTTTTAGAGTTAAAGATATCATGTTTTCTTATGTGATTTTAATTCTCGGAATATGAACAATATATGGGGCCTCCATCTTATGGAGAGTCAATAAAACAAAAAAATATATTAATATTGACTCTCCATAAAGTGGAGATCTCATATCTTCAATCATGGATACATCTACAACAAAGAAATACTACTTATTAATCGTGACTATAATTCTAGTATCTTTTTGTATTGGATTTTATTATTTAATAAACAATAAAGAATCCAAAAATAAAATTACATTGTTTCCCGAAAACAAAATAATATTGGCTTCTGGCAAACTAATTTATGATGATCAATGTGCATCTTGTCATGGTATTAATTTGCAAGGTCAAGAAGGGTGGCAAGATGAATTAGTAGATGGTTTAAGATTAGCTCCTCCACATAATGAAGAAGGACATACTTGGCACCACACAGATTACCATCTTTTTATGCTTACTAAATATGGTATCGAAGAATTTTTAAATATGGATTATCCAAATAATATGCCAGCTTATAAAAATTTACTTTCTAATGATCAGATTATTTCTGTTTTATCCTATATAAAAAGTAAATGGCCAAGTCATATACGCATTAAGCATGATCAACTAAATAAAGTATTCAAGGAAAATTAAAGGTATTAAGATGATTTGTAGACGCAAATTCTTAAATCTTTCAATAGCATCATTCATCATGATGTCTTCCAAAGAAACATATGCAGAAGGAAAAAAAATTAAAAGATATAAATTAGTGGCTAAAGCAACAGATCATTCGTTCAGTAATAATCAAAAGCTGACTAACTTGTGGCTTTTAAATAATTCATGTCCTGGACCCTTAATTACTGCAGAAAAAGGAGATATTTTAGAAGTTGAATTTACAAATTTACTTGGTGAACCAACAACATTACACTGGCATGGTATAAGAAATTTAAATTCTATGGACGGAGTACCTTATGTGTCTCAACCACTTGTTGAGACTGGTGAAACATTTGTTTACAGATTTCCTATTAATGAAACTGGAACTTATTGGTATCATGCTCATAATAAGGCATGGGAGCATGTTGCAAGAGGATTGTATGGTCCATTAATTATTACCAACAATTTAAATAATAGTTTAGGTCGAAGGGACATTTTAGTAGTAGCTGATGATTGGCTAATAAATGAAAACAACCAAGTTGATGAAGAAAGCTTTGGTAATTTAATGCATTGGTCTCACGCGGGTCGATATGGAAATCGACTTTCAATAAATGGACAATTTAGTCCAAAAATAGAAATACCTAGCTATGGGCCATTACGGTTAAGATTTATTAATACTTCTAATGCAAGAATTCTAAGTTTTAGTTTACTAAATAAAAATTCGTTAAATGTTATTTCTATTGATGGAATTTCTTGTAAGCTTTTTAAAACTCAGAAAATTGTCTTAGGACCAGCTCAAAGAGTAGATCTTCTGATTGAAGATTCTTCACAATTGAAAAGTTTATTTGAAGTCAGTAATAAAGAGCCCTTAAAAGTAGCAGACTTTATACCAACTGACCTAGAAATTGAAGATCGCTTAAATTTGATAGATCCCATTGTACATCATGAAGTCCCACCATTAACCTCTGCAAAAATAATAGAAATTCATATGCAAGGAGGAGCTATGGGTAATCTTTCTTCAGCTATTTTTGAAGGTGAAAAAAAAGAATTAAGAGAACTTGCTTTAGATCATTCCAAACTTTGGGCTTTCAATGGACACATTGGTAATTACGATTTTCAAATTGCTAAAGTTAATTTAGGTGATTTAATAATTTTAAAAGTTTGGAATGATACAAATTGGCCTCATTCAATGCATCTGCATGGGCAACATTTTTGGGTAAACTCACAAGAGTTAAGTAGTGATAAACGATATCTTTTAAGAGATACATATTTGATGGATCGTGGAGAGAAATCAGAATTTATCTTTAAAGCTAATAATCCAGGGGACTGGTTATTTCATTGCCATATGCTGGAGCATCATGCTTCTGGTATGGGGGGGGTGATATCAGTAGCCTAAAATTCTTATTTATTTAAATTTATGATAGTAGAATAGACTTAAAAAAATCTTAGTATAAACTGTGTTGGTATATATTTTTAAATTATTAATTCTCATATGGTTGTGTGGTTGGCAAAATGTTTATGCGGATATTAAGATTATTGATGGTGACACAATAATATTTAATGAAAAAAAAATTCGACTTTTTGGCATTGATGCCCCAGAAACTAATCAATATTGTTTTGACAAAAAAAAAATCGAATATAGCTGTGGTTTAAATTCTACTAAGGCATTAGTTCAATTTATAAAAAAAAATCGATATAAATCTATCAAATGCAGTCATTATGAAATTGATAAATATGGAAGATTTATAGGTGAATGTTGGATTGGTGAGATTTCAATAAATTCTTGGTTAGTTAAAAATGGATTAGCTCTAGCATACCTTCGATATAGTGATAAATTTTTGTTTGACGAAAAAAAAGCTAAAGAAAAAGGGTTAGGAGTATGGCAAGGTAATTTTATTTATCCTTGGGAATGGCGTCGTGGAAAAAGATTTAAAAGCAACAATAATTTAGACAAAAGAAAATGTTATATCAAAGGTAATATATCTTCCAAAGGTCAAAAAATTTATCATATCCCTGGAAACTTAAATTATGAAATGACCAAGATTAACGAAAATAAAGGGGAAAGGTGGTTTTGTTCTGAAGAAGAAGCAAAAATGAATGGTTGGAGAAAGTCAAAAAAATAGCCCAATAGTTTTGTGTGAATATTATTTATTATTCAAAAAAATATTAAGCTCTCATCAGTTCACCTTTTGGATCATATGGAGATACAGGAATTATTTTAGCCTTCTTTTCTTTTCCTACAATATGGACATCAATTTCTTGGCCACTTTCCGCTAGGTCAGTATTTATTAATCCCATTGCCAGGGATTTTTGTACTCTATGCCCGTAACCTCCAGAGGTAATAAATCCAACTCTCTTTCCATTTTTCCATATTGGTTCAAACCCACTTGCGTCTGAGTCACTAGAGTCTACCTCTAATGTAACCAACTTTTGATTGGGTCCGTTCCCTGATTTTTCAAGATATGAAGCTTTTTTACCAATGAAATCATTTTTTTGCCAGTTTATCCACCTATCAAGACCTGTCATCCCAGGAGTGTAACCTTGTGTATATTCAGCAGACCAAATACCAAAACTTTTTTCTAATCGCATTGATAAAAGTGCATTGAAGCCATATTCATGGATACCAAATTGCTTTCCATTTTCTAAAAGCAATCTTCTCAAAGCTATATGATCACCCATTCTACAATTGATTTCATATCCCAATTCACCAGCTACTGATAATCTTCCAATTTTAGTTTGAATTAAACCAATATCATAATTTCCACACCCCATGAAAGGAAGTTTTCCAATTTCACTATCGGTAAGATTTCTTATAAGTTCCTTTGATCTAGGACCTGATATTGAAAATCCACAATAATCTTCACCTAAGTCTCTTATAAAAACGTTGGGAGTCAAATTTTCTGAAAACCATCTCATATGCCAATTTCTAAGATAATAGGAACCCATGACCCACCAGGATCCGTCACCCCAGTTGAAGATTGTGAGATCCCCTTTCAATTTCCCAGATGGACTTAACATTGGTGCTAATGAAGCTTTCCCTTTTTTTGGAAGTTTGCACGCAAAAACTTTATCAAGCCAATCTTCTGCGTTTGTTCCTGTTACTTCAAACCGTGAAAACCCCGAAATATCTAAAAGGCCAACACCATTTTTAACATTCAAGCATTCATTTTTAACAATTTCAAAAGCATTGGATCTTTTTAAAGATGGTGTTTCTTTAAAATCTTTAGGTGCGAAATATAGTGGAACTTCAAGATCCCAACTCACTCCCCACTGGCATCCATTTTCTGTCATTGCATCATGAGCTGGAGACATTTTCAATGGGCGACCTGCTGGTAATTGCTCATTAGGATAAGTCATTAC
>ENA-OSEY01000250-OSEY01000250.1-marine-metagenome-genome-assembly--contig:-NODE-250-length-39443-cov-9.791851_pt1 | contig 39443 bp, 33 predicted proteins | sample MGYA00248465_ERZ534230 | MGnify/ENA primary metagenome ERZ534230 (study PRJEB26409, sample SAMN06344110) | marine metagenome | isolation source: Sea water from surface | place: Atlantic Ocean:Southern... | reverse complement strand
TCAGCAATAGGAGTTAACTACCAAAACATAATTGATAATTATCAACCAATGGCACGAATTGAGAGAGATCCAAATACTATCTATATGCTTTATACAGGTGGTACTACTGGTATGCCTAAAGGTGTAATGTATAAACAAGGTGAGTTTTTAATTTTTTTATTCAAAACTTTGAAAGCTATGGGGTATGACGTACCAGATGAAATAAATGAATTAGATGAAAGAATTAAACAAAATAAAGAAAGTAACGCTCTGATTCGAAGTCTTGTGGGATGTCCTCTGATGCATGGAACTGGTATGTGGCTTGGATCATTTTTATCATTAAATCTTGGAGGATCAGTTATTACCCTGCCCAACCAAGGATTCAATCCAGATCAAATGTGGTCAGAAGTTGAAAGGTGTAAAGCTTCAAACATAGTCATTGTTGGAGACGCATTTGCAAAGCCAATGTTAGAGTCTCTTAATAAAGCAAAAACTGATAATCGACCATATGATCTTGACAGTGTAAAAGTAATTATTTCAAGTGGGGTAATGTGGAGTGCTGAGGTCAAAACGGGTCTACTTGAACACCATGACATGATTCTTATGGATACTATTGGATCTACGGAAGGTGGAATGGGAGGCTCAACCTCCAGCAGAGAAAATCCAGCAGAAACAGCAAAATTTAATATCAATCCAGGTGTTATTATTTTGGCAGATGATGGAGAAATCTTAGAGCCAGGATCAGAAAAGATCGGACTTATTGGTACTGCGGGACTTGTACCAGTTGGGTATTATAAAGATCCTGAGAAATCTGCTAAAACTTTTAAGGAAGTAAATGGTATTAGATACAGCTTTCCAGGAGATTACGCCCGATTAGAGCAAGATGGAACCATAACGTTGCTTGGCAGAGGAAGTAACTGTATAAATTCTGCAGGCGAAAAAATTTATCCTGAAGAAGTAGAAGAAGCAATGAAAAAAAACTCTGAGGTAAATGATTGCTTGGTAGTAGGATTGAATGATGAAAGATTTGGACAAATTGTTACAGCTGTTGTTTCACTTGATTCAGATATAGATGAGGAGGAATTAAAGAATAAGACAAGAGTCTTTTTAGCAGGGTATAAGATTCCTAAGAAAATTGTTTTTGTGGAACACGTTGAGAGAGCGCCAAATGGAAAAGCGAACTACAAGTGGGCCAAGGAAATTGCTATTGATGCTTCCTAATACTGAATTTTATAACAACAAATTTCTTTACTTCTCAAGACATGAAAATGCTGATTTTTTTAATGATAGCGTCATATTTCTTTGTGAGCATTCTAAAAGTGGTGCATTTGGATTTGTAATGAATCAGCCTACTGATTTATCAGAGTCAATCTTGCTATCGAAATTAAATTTAAATAAAAATAATAAACATGAAACTTTAAAGCATGTATTAAGAGGTGGTCCAGTTGATACTGATAGATTATTCGTTTTACATAATACAAATGGTGTTAAGTTTCAGCAAACAACTCGAATATCTGATGATCTTTTTTTAACTACCTCAAATGACATTTTAGAGAGTATCGCAAGAAAAAAAATTGATGCTAAATACAAAATTATTGTTGGGTACTGTGGTTGGGCTCCTGGCCAACTTGAATCTGAAATTAAACAAAATTCTTGGCATATTATTTCTAGTGATATGGATTTAGTTTTTGATACATTACCAAATCTAGTTGTTGATAAGCTTTCTGAGAAGATAGGATATAATCTCAGAACAATTATAAGCGGTGAAAACTCACATTGATTATGAAAAGGTTTAATGAAAAATTAGTTGTGTTGAGTGGAGCTGCTGCCGGCATTGGATACTCAACTGCGTTAAGACTAGCTGACGAGGGAGCAAACCTTATTGTCATTGATTATGATGCTAATGGTATAAAAGCACTGAAAAAAAAGCTTAATTCATCCATCTTCGAAACATATGTTCATGATATTTCTGATGAAGAAGGTACAAAAAAAATTTTTGAAGAGATATGCGATAGGTATGTTTCAATTGATGCACTAATAAATGTTGCAGGAATACTTGGTTTTGATCACTCTAAAGATGTAAAAATGCAAGACTGGAAGAAAATTATTGATACTAATCTTACTGGAACGTTTTTTATGTGTCGTTATGCGCTACCTATGTTGCTGATTTCAAAAGGAAATATTGTTAATGTATCCTCAACAGCAGCTCTAGGGTCTCATGCATGGACAGCTGCTTACAGCGCCTCAAAGGGTGGAATTAGTGCATTTTCAAAAACACTTGCTGTTGAATATGGAGTTCTTGGACTAAATGTTAATTGTATATGCCCAGCTTCAATAAAAACAAAGATGTCTACAGAAACCCCTCTTCCTGATGGATTTGATAAGAGATTATTAAAAAAGATAATGCCCGTTGATGGTGTAAATAGATCTCCAGATGATGTTGCATCAGCAATAGCTTTTTTAGCATCCGAAGATGCTGTTCACATAAATGGTATAAATTTAAGAGTAGACGGCGGATTACTCTCATAATGAAAAATCTTTTATTTTTGTGCTGCTTAGCACTTAATTTAGACTCTCAAGTCCTGAATTCAAGATCCGTTGTTCATCCTGTTGTTGGACAAAAAGGCATGGTTGTAACTCAACATTTTATTGCAAGTAAAATTGGTAGTGAGGTACTTCAATCAGGAGGCAATGCTTTCGATGCAACTGTGGCTGTGTCTTTTGCATTAGCTGTTGTTTTGCCTCGAGCGGGTAACATTGGAGGTGGAGGTTTTGCTGTAATTTATCACAAAGATGAAAATGTCTTTGAGACTTTAGATTACCGAGAAAAGGCATCTGAAAATTCTAGTCGTGATATGTATCTAATAAATGAAGAATTTGATCCAAAGCTTTCAACAGAAGGTTATAAAGCAATTGCTGTTCCTGGCACGGTAGATGGTATGTGGGAACTTCATCAAAAGTATGGATCACTTCCATGGAAAGATCTCATTCAACCCGCTATAAAATTAGCTTCACAAGGATTTAGGGTCACACCATACATGGCTGATACTCTAAATTCATATCAAGAAAGATTTTATAAATTTAAAACAACAAGAGAAATCTTTTATAAAAAAGATGGATTTAAATTCAATGATGTATTTATTCAAAAAGATTTAGCGCAATCACTTAAGCTTATAAGTACAGATGGTAGAAAAAGCTTTTATGAGGGCCAAATAGCTAAGAAAATAGTCACAGATATGAAAAAGAATGATGGCTTACTCACTCTCAATGATTTAAAACAGTATCGGTCATCATGGCGGAAACCTCTAATTGGAGATTACAGAGGTTATAAAATTATTACCATGCCACCACCCTCATCTGGGGGCTTACATCTGATCCAGATGCTAAATATATTAGAGAGCTTTGATCTAAAATTATTGGGTCATAATTCAGCTGAATATGTTTTGTTACTGTCTGAGGTAATGAAATATGCTTTTGCAGATAGATCAAAATATCTTGGAGATCCAGATTTTGTTGATGTGCCAGTCTCAGAGATCATTTCAAAGCAATATAGTGATCGTATCGCAAGCAAAATTGAATTAAATGAGGCCACACCCTCTTCCAAAGTTTTACCAGGAGAATTTTTTAGACAAGAGAGTGATGAAACAACTCATTTCTCAATTGCAGATCAATTTGGCAATATTGTCTCTAACACATACACATTAAATTCTGGTTATGGATCAAAAGTAGTTATCAAAGATACAGGTATCCTAATGAATAACGAGATGGATGATTTTTCAGCTGCTCCAGGTATTCCAAATCAGTTTGGTTTAATTGGTGGAAAATTTAATGAGATCAAACCTTTTAAAAGGCCATTAAGTTCGATGACTCCAACAATTGTGTTTAAAGATAACAAGCCCTTTCTAGTAGTGGGATCACCAGGCGGACCTAGAATAATATCAGCAGTATTACAAAATATATTAAATGTTATCGATTTTAATATGGAAATATCTGACGCCATAAATGTTAATAGAATACATCAACAATGGTTTCCCGATGTTGTTACATTAGAATATGGAATGAATCAAAATTTTACTGAGTATTTAGATAAGGCCGGGCAAAAAAGTATATTCTTAAATCCAAATACAGCTCTTGAAAGCATTCAAATGAAAAATAATTTATTTTATGGGTATGGAGATACAAGAAGACCTGATTCAAAGGCAATTGGAGTTGATCAATGATTGAAAAATTAGCAATGATATCTTTGTATGCAATACCAACAGTTCTTTTCCTAATAATTTGTTATTTTATTACAAAAAAATAAAATAAATTTGAACTTTTGATTAAGAAAAGCGTCTAATTAATAGTTGCCTCTTTACTTACTCCTCAAATTTTTCCCTAAGAGTGCAATCATAATAAAGCGGATTTTTGTCCGCTTTATTTTTTTTTGCTCTTGGATTTAAAAAAAGTATTGAATTATCAATAAAAATCCATAAATCAATATTACGTTGTTTTGCTTAGATCTTGATTAATATGGGCACATAATAATCTTACAAATCTAAGACGCCCAGCAAAATTAATATACTTAGGAGAAAAATATGAGACTTTTCATGTTATTAGCTATGCTTGTTTCAGCTCCCGTAACTTTCGCTTCATATCATGGAGGTGGTGGTGGCTCATCATCAGGAAGTTCAGGCGGCGGTGGTTATGGTGGTGGCGGCGGAAGTGCTGTTGCTGGTTTACTGCTTCTTGGAGGTTTGATCTACTATTTAAATAGAGATACTGATGAAACAGAAGAAGATGCTGAAAATGCATTTGGACTGGTAAATATTGATGGTGATAGTAAGTTTGAATTAGATTTTAATAGTTCAAATGATCAATATTTTGCTTTCGATAGCAATTCAAGTAATTTTGAAATCCCGACTAACAGATTTCAAATAAATCTTAGATATAAGCTTAACTAAATAAAGAGGGAATAATTATTCCCTCTTTTTATCAAAACTCCTAATCAGAAATTGTGCTATATAGCCACTCGGATGCATATACTCGTGGTGTTCTTTCGCATCCCTCAACGTGCTCCCTATAACCATCAAATATTCCTTTTTCTCTGAATAATGTGGTCATTTTTCCGTATGATTTTACAGAATCAGCTCTATAGTCTCTGTTATACCAATGAGTCATTACCGCAAAATCGTATTCATCATCACTAAATCCTCGATATGGTCTTAAGTAACTCCTTCCGTAACCCATTGCATCAGCATCTCGCATAATTGCTTCTCTTTCTGCATCAATTTTTAGTAAATCATCGACAGTTGATTCTCCTTTAAATTTGCAGTTCCTAAATTCAACAAACATTCTTTTGTCATATTCAGAAACGGGAGGCCTTATCCTAATTGCGGCATTAAAATGTACAGAAAATGTTCCACTACAAATGCCAGGGTTGCCCGGTGGTGGTGTGTAATCATTTAAGTAAGCTCCGTATTCCTCATACATTTCCACACCTCCAGGCCATGTGCCCCAAGTAATGTAATCATAATCAACATCGCCTGCAATTACTGGAGTAAGAATATATTTTGCATATTTAAGGTTATTTTCTTTTAAAAAAGCTTCATATTGTTTGTGATAAGCAACTACATCTTCATAAGTCTTACCATCAGCAAGTTTGCAGGTCGAAAATTCAGTCCTAGCATAATATTGATCTGATAGAGCTAATGAATCAAATGAAAATAAAAAAAGAACGAAAATAGTAAATAATTTTTTCATAAGTTTCTCCGGTTTAAATTTCATTTGATCATAAAATCTAAAATTTTTAAACTTAATGTGAAGTGTTCAGAAAAAAGTTGGAGCGGGTGACGGGATTCGAACCCGTACCAATAGCTTGGAAGGCTATTGTGCTAGCCATTAACACCACACCCGCAAATTATTAACATCGAAGCCAAAAACGCATAACACCGTGAATATACTGCTCTTCAATTATTTGAAAATCAAGATCTGAAAAGATTTTATGTAAATCATTTCGTTTAAACTCCCATATATGATCTGCATCATTGTATATTGGATCTAAGCCATGAATTTCTCTAATAAATGAGTGTTCATCTTGATCATTATCTGGGACCTCAATATAAATGCTTTTAAAAAACTTTTTGCAATCTGATAAAAACATAACAGGATCATCTAAGTGTTCAATAATATGGGCACACAAAACAACGTCATAGTCATCATCAGTTTTTGATAGCCATGAAAATACCTCATCGCTTAAAAAACTTACGTTTTTATCATTAGTAAGAGTTTTAGCAACCTCAAGAATATTTTTGTCATAATCGACGGCAATAACTGAACTTACATGCGGTGCAGCAATTCTTGAGTATTCTGCAGTTCCACATCCCAAATCAACAACCTTATTGTCAGATTCGAGGTATGCTGTAATAAAATTATCCCTAACTTTATATGGTGTATAGTCAATATCTGGTTTATCTAAATGAGCTTGTTCAAAAGCCATTCGTCTAAATAACCAGCTCATTTCAGAAAAAAATTTAAATTTTCTTGAATTGTCGAATGGTAAACGAACAAAAATCCTATACAGGATTGAATTTAGTAAGCTTTTTTTCTTTTTACGAGAAAACTTCCAAATCCCATATTTATTATCTGATTGAGTACCCAATTGTTGCCTTTTTATTAAATATTGATGTGCATTATACATTTATGATTAAGATTAGTAGAATAAAGGTGATGAAATTGGTTTGTGGTCTTTTTGGTTTAGAAAACCTACATGGTGGTGATATAACATCTTATATTGATATCTCTAAAATGGCTGAAGACTTAGGATTTGATTCCGTTAGCGTTACTGACCATGTTGTGATGGGAAAAAATCTTCACAAATATCCATTTGGTAATTTTCCCCTTCCTTCTGATTCTAATTGGTATGAACCCTTAAGCATACTTACTATGATTGCTTCAAATACTAAAAAAATAAAACTAGCAACTGCTATTTTAATTGCTCCGCTTAGAAGTCCGGCATTGCTTGCAAAAACAGCTGCAACACTGGATACAATTTCACAAGGAAGATTAGAATTAGGGCTTGGCACAGGGTGGCAAGAAGAGGAATATCATGCAAGTGGAATATCTTTCAAAAATAGAGCAAGTATATTTTGGGAAACAATTGATATTATTAAAAAGCTATGGGGAACTAATCCAATATCGCATCAGGGTGATAATTTTGAATTCGAGGATATTTGGTGTGTGCCAAAACCAGCTCAAGAGGACCTTCCGTTGTTTTTTGGTCTCAAAATGAATGACGAAAATGCAAAAAAAATTGCAACGTATGGGCATGGTTGGATTCCAATTAAGACATCTACAAATTTTATTAATGAGGGAGCAAAGAAGCTTAGCGAAGCTTTTAAAGAAAATGATAGAGAAGAAAATCCTAGAATTCGTGGACAACTAACAACTGAGCTTGATGAAAACGGCCCCAATTTAAACTTAACAATCCAAAATTTAGAGAAATCAGCTGAAGCAGGTTTAAATGAAGTTGAATTTTTTCCAATAAATTTTGTGCAGTCTCCCGATGATTTGAAAAAGTCACTCAAAGAAATTAGTAGAAATTTTAAATAACATGAAAAAGATATTGCTAGGTTTTTTCTTACTTACTAGTATGCTAAGCCCACTAATAGCGTCTGCCAAAACTGTTGAACACGTAATTTATCAATATGCAGAACTCATTGATACAAGATCATTTGATCAGCTCCAAACCATTATGTGGGAAGACTTTAAAATGACAGGCGGCTATGAAATAAATGGCTTAAATGAATTTCTGGGAGCAATGCAACAACTTGCCTCTACATACGATTCGACAATGCACTTTATTGGAAATATTGACGGCAATTGGAGTAATAACATTTACAAAGGTAAGACCTATTGTATAGCTAGTCACATTTACACTGAAAATGGAATTAAAAAGAAACTAGATATGGGTATAGTCTATGAGGACACCATTGTAAAAAAAGATGGGTTGATGAAATTTTCAGAAAGACGATTCAATTTATTGTGGTCAAATGTAGAAGAAATTTTTTAAATGAAAATTGATTTTAACCATCTTGAGAAAGCCAAAATGAACTACTTCACCCATGGTTTTAGGGTTATTTTTATTTCATTTCGACTGTTTATTCTTGCTCTCATCGGCATAATACATGCAATTCTTCCTTTTCTATTTCTAAAGAATGTAAGTGAAGGTATCAAAAAACTACATAATGAGACAAAAGAGTTCTAATCCAAGATAAATAATTCACCATTTTCTATAAGCTCTCTATGCTTATCAAAATAAGCTATTCTTTCTGGGTTGCTGGGATGAGAATCAAAAAAAGATGACCTTTTTTCTTTTTGTTTACTCAGATTTGCCATTCTTAAGAGTGTAAATTTTGCTTGATCAAGATCAAATCCTGAATGATAAAGAATGGCTAACGAAAATAAATCAGCTTCATTTTCTTGAGAGCGTGAGTACCTCAAATTGCCTACAAGCCCACCTATATCTGCAGCTTGTTGTATATCGGCAGAAGCAGCATTACTTCCATAGACCAATGCACCAATAGTCGCACCAGCTAACTGGCCAAGAATAATATTCCTTCTACCCTCAGTTATGTGATTAGCAATGTGATGCGCCATTTCATGAGCAACAACAAAGGCTAACTCATCTCGTGATTCAACTGCGTTTATAAGCCCTGAAAATATAACAATTTGATTATCACCAAATGCATATGCATTAAAAATTTCGTTATTTTCAAGGGTAATTCGCCAATTGCATGGAAGTGGGTTATCTGCATAAATTTCACAAAATTTAGATGCATAAGGTGTAAGGCGTTCAATCACATCATTAAAATACTCTTCTATTTCTTGAGTTGTTTTATTAGTTGGTTTTTGAAATTCTGTAGTACGAATTAATATTTGAGCCTCTTTAATTTCTTCATATGGTAATTCCTCAACAGCAAAGTCGACAGTTGCACAGCTAAATAAAAATAATGATGAAATAAATATTAAAGTTTTCATGTTTTTTTTGTTTGACAATATCATAATAAGTTAATCTTATATGCAAGATATATGAAAAATTGCCTAAAAAGTATATTAGTAACAATCTTAATAAATTTCGCTGTATTTTCTCAAGCAAATTTTATTATTGGTATTGGTTCATGCCTAGATCAAGATCTTGATCAACCTATATGGAATGCAATACAGAAAGAACAATTAGATACATTTTTTTTTCTTGGAGATAATGTATATGGTGACTCACCCTTTTTCAGCATTACTAAACTAAGAAAAGCGTATGAAATTCAAAAAAATAAACTACCTAATTGGCTAGAGACTGTAAAAATTCTTCAAATATGGGATGACCACGATTATGGACTTAATGATGGAGGTAAAAATTATCGACACAAAGAGGTATCACAGGAAATTTACCTAAACTTTTGGGAAATTCCACAAGATGATCAGCGAAGACATCAAGAAGGAGTCTTTTTTAGTAAATTTGTGAATCATAATGGAAAAATAATTCAATTTATTGGCCTAGATACTCGATATCACAGAAGCAATTTAAAAGGGTTTAAAAACTCCTATCGACCTAATACGGATATAGACGCTACTATCTTAGGAGAACAGCAATGGCTATGGCTTGAGGATCAGCTTGAAAAAGAAGCAGACATTAGGATTATTGCCTCATCAATTCAAGTACTTGCTAAGGAACATAGATTTGAAAAATGGAGCAATTTTCCAAATGAAAGAGCTAAATTATTGAGTTTACTTTCAAAGGCAAGCTCAAATTCTAACCTCCTTATTGTTTCTGGTGATAGACATAGAGGAGGCATATATAAAAAAGATAATCTAATTGAACTTACATCATCTAGCATGAATAAACCGAGCAATATAGATTATGAAACTGATGAATATTTAGATGGTGAAACACATCCAGAGGAAAATTACGGCATTATCGAAATTTCCGATAAAAGTGTTTTGATATATTTAAAAAATATTGATGGGAAGATTTTAGAAAGTGCTGAACTAATAATGTCAAATTTAAACAACATAAAGGTAACAACGTGAATACAGCCTCAATAGTGCTGCCAGACCAATTATCATTAGAAAACGAAGTGATAAAAAACTCTAAAAAATATGATTTTCTAGTATTTTTTGAGCCAGTTAATTATTTATATGAGTTTAAGCATCATAAGCATAAGCTAGTATTGTTAATATCATCAATTAGGCATCTATATAAAAGCACAAAACATCCTCAATCGACGTTAATAACTATTGCAGAAGGTGGAAGCCATAAAATGACAGAATTATTAAGTAATTTCATTACTTCCAATAACATAAGCTCAATATCAATGACCCACCCAAGTGATCACCAAACATTAATGGATATAACGCTCTTAGCATCAAAATTAAAGATTGAGCTAAACATTCATGATGATAAAAAATTTATTGGTAATCAAGAAGATTTCAAGCAATGGTCTTTAAATAAAAAAACTTTAGTCATGGAATATTTTTATCGCTGGATGCGAAAAAAATATGATGTTTTTATGGATGATGGAAAGCCAATTGGAGACAAGTGGAACTTTGACAAAGAGAATCGTAACAGCATTTCAAAACTAAAATCCGACATTCCTCAAAGAAATATAATACAGAACGATACAATAACAAAACAAGTTATAAAGGATATAGATCTTCACTTCCCTAATAATATTGGTGATGCAAAAACATTTAATTGGGCTGTAACTCATCAAGATGCAGAACAACAGTTTAATTTCTTTTTAGATCACTGTTTTGAAAATTTTGGAAGCTTTCAGGATGCGATAGATCAAAAAAATCAATTTTTATTTCATTCCCTGTTATCAGGATATTTTAATATTGGTACATTAGATCCAACTAAATGTATTGAGCAAACAGAGATAAGGTATCGACAATCAAACCTGATCCCGATTAATTCTGTAGAAGGTTTTATCAGACAACTCATTGGATGGAGGGAATTTATTCGAGGTGTGTATTGGGCAAATATGCCCAAGTACAAAACACTAAATTTTTGGGATCATAATTTAAAAATGAAAGATAGTTGGTATATAGGTAGTACAGGTATTCCTCCTCTTGATGATGCCATTACACATTCCAATGAGACAGCATATACCCATCACATTAACAGGCTAATGATTATCTCTAACTTAATGAACTTGTCTAGAATAAATCCAGGAAGTATTAATAATTGGTTCATGGAAATGTATATCGATGCGTATGATTGGGTAATGGTTCCAAATGTATATGGTATGGGAACTTTTGCTGATGGTGGAATATTTTCTACAAAACCATATATTTGCGGATCTAGTTATATGTTAAGAATGTCAAATTACAAAAAAGGTGAATGGTGTGACACTGTTGATGGTTTATATTGGTTATTCATAAAAAATAATTTAGATTTCTTTAAATCAAATCCGCGATTATCTTTAATGGTCAATGCTCTTAGAAAGATCGATAGCCAGAGGAAAAGTATAATTTTTTCAAAAGCTGAATTATTTATAGAAAATAACACTGAATAAATGCGGGTGAGATTAGCTCTCACCTGCTGCATAATCTATTTATAGGTAAAAAATATGAAGTATGCATTCTTATAATAATTTATAAGTGTGATGTAAATTTATTAATAAGGTAACTTTACTGTGAATTAAAAAAAATTTATTGTTAAAAGAATTCTTATAAATCCTCAAAAATAAATTCCTGAACTGATTGATCTTTACTAGATGTTACATTTTGATATCTCCAACGAAATGCAAGATTCTTATTTTCTGCAAAGTTTACTAGTTGAAGAAAATCTGACATTGCATCTGCATCCATAGCTGATGAAACATATGATCCTTTTGTTCTTAAATAATGTTTAATTACATCTTCTTTGGCCTGATCCATGACTTTAATTTCAAAAACTTGATTTGCTGGATTCATCATCACAAATTTTTCTAAATCATTATCAACAAATTGCAACATATATCTATTAATTAAGTTTGCAAATTGATTGTTGCTGTAAATCCTATATAAATCATTCTTAAGTGAGTACTTTTTATTAAAAATTTTATTTAATTGGCTAACAAAATTGCCATGTGAGTCTTGTTGTTTGCCATTTAAAAATTGTAAGTGTTTCATTTCCAGGACTGGAAATATTAGCAAAACATTTTTTCCTTTGGCTGATGCAACCCACTCATGCATTGATTTATTACCATCAGTAGAGAAATGGTCAAGTATAATAATTTGCTGGGTAAGGTCATTAACTTCTTTTACAGGTTGATGATAAACTTGAAAATCAGGCATCTCAAAAAAAGATATCGTTGTCTGATTGATTTCGTTTGCATTGGTAAAGTGGGCAAAACTTAAAATTAAAAAGAATAATTTTTTCACTTGCTTGTATCCATATTACATTTACCCTTTTCCCATTGATCATCCTTGCAATCGTAAATTAACCTCCCATGATCTTTTAAATTACGATCTAAAATTTGATGTGCATGAGCGCCAAAACCAGGTGAGACTTCATTTTGTAAAGCATCCTTTGGAATTGTGTAGTTTGACCAATCTTTTGGTGCCCTCCATCCAGGAGGTGGAACTAAGTAAGTTCTAGTTCCTGAAATTGGGTGTAACGCTCTCCATCGTCTAATTTTTTCTGCCATTTCTTCAACAATGTCTGGGTTTTTACTTGCCAAATTATTATATTCATATGGATCATCACCAATGTTAAATAGTTTATTATCAATTCTTACTTCAAGTAATGAAGAAGAGATAGTCTGCACTAACTTCCATTCCTCATTAAAAACTGTGGCGTGGAAATTACCATAATTAGGAATTTCGGATACAAAATAAACATCATTTTTTAAGGGAATTTTTTTGTTATTTAGAATTGCATCCCACATATTTCTTCCATCAAGTTCTTTTACATTCTTCATTTTAATGCCTGTGGCAGCGGATAAAGTTGGGAAAACATCCATGATTGTCATAATTTGATCCAGTGAGGTGCCAGGTTGTATTTTTCCTTTCCACTTGAGTGCTGCTACAACTCTAATGCTACCCTCAAAAGTATCTCCTTTTCCTCCGCGCAGTGGAAAGTTATCAGCACCACCACCGCCATAAGTAGCGCCTCCATTGTCAGAACTAAATAAAATGATTGTTTCGTTTTCTATTCCAGCTTTTTCAATTGTCGACAATATAATTCCAATTGCTTGATCAAGTGCATCAACAACAGCTGCATAAGCAGGTCTAGCAGAAGATCCTAGAGTTTGAGAGTTGCTTCTAGCTTTGTCAGCCTCAGTATTTCTTGTTGGTTTTCTAGTATCTTTAAGATGTTTATATTTTTGTAATAAATCTTCTGGCGCCTGAAGAGGCGTATGCGGAGCTAAGAAAGGTACGTACATAAAAAAAGGTTTATCTTTATCTCTTGAATTAATCCATTTTGATGCTTCTTCTGCAAGAAGAAAGGTTGAATAGCCTTTATCATCAATGGTTTTGCCATTTCTCTGAAAGTCAATGCCCCCTTGATTGGAAAATGGAGAAAAGTAACCAACCTCCGTATGTAAGTGACCATAAAAGTAATCAAAGCCTCTCTGATTTGGATGAAAATTTTCTTGTGAGTGACCAAGATGCCATTTACCAAACATTCCTGTTTGATATCCATTAAGCTTAAAAGACTGTGGCATAAAATGTTCATCGGTATGTATGCCATTATTCATCCATGGCATGATTACACTATAGGCTACACCAAGCTTTAATGGGTCTCTTCCAGTCATCAAAGCTGCTCTGGTAGGACTACATATTGGAGTTGTGTAGAACCTATTTAAAGATACGCCGTCTTTAAATAAAGAATCAATGTTTGGTGTATTAAAAGGGGCGCCTCTATACGAAATATCAGCCCAACCCAAATCGTCTACCAAGATAATTACTATATTTGGTCTTGAGGTTGAAAAAATACTTGCTGAGAAGAAAGAAAATATAAAAATAAAAAAGTATTTGCTTATTTTCATTATAATTAAGTCACTATCACTCTATAAGCTAGTATAAATAGATATGAGCAAACAGTCAGCACTAAATACAATCATACAAGCGATACACGCAACAAATACAAAAATTGTTTTGGTTTCAAGTGGAGGCGGAACAAATGCAATAGCTTCTTTTTTGCGTCAACCCGGAGCTTCAAATACTATTTTAGAGAGCTACATACCCTACTCTAGAGAATCACTTGCACATTATTTACTAAGAAAGCCAGAACAATACTGTTCTTTGGATACAACATTAAGCATGGCAGCAAAAGCATTTAGTGCTGCAAAAAAAATTGATACTACCTCAAAAAATACATTGCTTTATGGAATTGGTATCACAGCATCGCTGGCTACTCTTGATGATAAAAAAGGTGATCATAGATTTCATATTGTTATTCAAGGTCAAAAATTTTCTAAATCAATATCTTGTATTTTAAAAAAAGGCTTAAGAACACGAGAGGAAGAGGAATCATTAATAACTGAATATGTAATTTATTTAGTTGCAGAAGTATCTGGTCTTAAGTATGAAATGCCTAAACATCAAGAAACTCCTGAAATTTCTAATGTTATAGCGAATAAAGATTGGATTAAACTAATGGATCACAAAATTGATTTTGTTTCGTCCTCAAAATTGATACCAGAAATAATTTTTCCAGGAAGATTTAACCCTATTCATTCTGGACATTTTGAAATGAAGCAATTAGCAGAAAATAAAACAGGAATGCAAGTTTCTTTTGAAATATGCATTCAAAATGCTGATAAACCCCCAATGAGTTATCATGAGATTCAAGATACATTATCGCAATTTACTGAAACTGAAAACTGGGTGCTAACAAAAGCAGGAATGTTTATTGATAAGGCAAGAATGTTTCCAAATTGTGTATTTATTATTGGTGCAGATACTTTGGTCAGAATTCTTGATGAAAAATTTTATACAAGCCGTAAGGATATGATGAATCAGTTAGATTTATTTAATGCCTTTAATAATAATTTTTTAGTATTTGGGAGGAAAATTGGCAAAAAATTTATTACGCTATCAGAGGTAAATCTACCCGATCATATTGCAAACAGATTTACTGGATTTGCGGAAGACGTATTTAGAGATGACATATCATCAACAATATTGCGACAGGAAAAAATTGAATAAGCTTAAGAGTGAGGTGGAAGCTTAGCCTCAATAAACCATTCATGCACTCTTTTGACAGGATTAAACTTTTTAATTCTAAGTTTTTGATTCTCTAGTACTAACTTTTTTGTCTTTACAGCTAGATAGTGATAAGTATGACTATCGCGCGTTTCACCTTCTGGTATTAAATAAACTTTGGTTTGTTTTTTCTTAGAGTCTGCCATGCCGAGATTATACATAAATTATTCAATATTGGAATGTAAATAATTAGACGTGATAGTAATAAAATGCAGTAAAATACGTGTTAACACCTGCAATATCATGCATCTAATTACCCCATATATCTCTAATATAAAAAATTCTTTTGCTGTACTGTTAATATTAATTTTTAGCATTTATATTCATAGCACCCCAACTATTGATGGAAAACTATCAGACAATGAATGGCTGCAGGCAAAGAAAGTATTGCTTGATTTAGAAGTTGATCCTGGTAGAAATCTACCAGCAAAACTTAAAACATATGCTTATTTATATAATGATAACGAAAATCTTTATGTTGCATTTGAAGCATTCGGTAATCCTAAAAATATAAGAGCAACAACAAGGGTAAGAGATACTGCATGGAATGAGGATTATGTTCTTGTTGTTTTAGATCCATTTCGTGATGACCGATATGCAATAGCAATTGGAACAAATGCTATGGGTTCTCAATTAGATCTTAAACAATCGCCTGGTTCAGATGATGAAGATCGGTCATGGAATATATTTTTTTATTCAGCAGCCAAAATAAATTTAAATGGATACGTAGTAGAACTAAAAATACCTTTTTCAGAATTGCAATATCCTAATAAAGATGAACAAAATTGGGTAATTGGATTCACCAGAAAATCATTTGAACCTGGCCTAGAAACCATTTTTGCTGATTTCAAAAATGATCCTTCAGATCAATGTTTTTTTTGTGCATCTGATAAAGAATTTAATCTTGGCAAAATTAAAAAAATAAAGCGTAATAATATATATCCATATCTTACTCTTAAACAAAATGCATCAAGACAAGATGATGAATTCAGCTCCGATAGTCCAGACAATGAAATTGGTATCAGTGGGTTAATAGATTTAAATCAGAGCTCTTCAATAGAATATGCGATTAATCCTGATTTCTCGCAAATAGAAGCAGATGAATCACAAATCCAAATCAATGATACGTTTGCTATTTCTTTTCCCGAAAAGAGAACATTCTTTTTAGAGGGATCTGATATGCTCAAAAATGAAATTGATTTTGTATATACACGATCAATCAATGATCCTAATAATGCATTTAAATATATAAACCAAGGTGAAAAAAATACAACTTATGCGTTATATGCTAGTGACGAAAACTCCCCATATTTAGCAGGTGGAACATATAACTCATTTTTGAAAAATATTGGTAAAAGTAAAGTTTTACTTGTTAAAAATGATCTAAATTTAGGTAATCAATCATCGATAGGATTATTAGTAACGAACAGAGATTATGATGTTGGAGGACATGGTCGAGTCATTGGAATTGATGGTATTTTTAATGTGAAGACTGATTATATTATAGAGTTTGATCTATCTAAGTCGGACTCCGAAGAACCCATCTCAGACATTTTTGATACTACACAAATATTTAAAAATTATACTTATGCCCTTGATGGTGAATCATTCTCAGGATATGCAAAACAACTCAAAATAAGAAGAGTAACTAACGGAAGTCAAACTGGCTTTAGATATAAAGAAATTGATCCAGAATTTAGAGCTGATCTTGGACTTATTACAAGAACAGGATTTAAAGATTTAAATTATTGGCAATCACTTACCTTTAGAAATGAAACAGGATTTAGAAAAATCTATTTTCGAGCAAGCAATCAAAATAGGTACGATCACACTAACAAAAAAATTAGGGATAGGCTTGAAATGCAACTCTTTTTTGAAACAGATATAAATATTAAAGGTAATTTTGAAATTAAGAGAGATTTTTCTGAAAAATTCAAAGTTTACCAATTTGGCAAACAAGAAAGTAATGAATTCTGGCTAAACTTTTCTCCAAGTGAAAGATTTAGTTTTTCAATAAATGGAGAGATTGGCGATAGAATTGGATACAACCTTGATAATCCAGTTATTGGCGATTTTAGCTCACTTGGTTTTACCCTACGATATAAACCCACCGACCAATTAAGATTTGATCTAAATTATGATGATGCTGAATTAAAATCAAAAGAAAATAATAACATCTTTTTTGAAGGCTCTATTGTTCGCCTAGCAACAAAATATTCTTTCTCAAATGCTTTAAGTTTTAGAGTCAATATTGAAAAAAATGAATTCAATGATAACTATTTTCTTGAAAGTCTATTTCAGTGGAAGCCAGATCCCTATACGATTTTTTATGCTGGTGGATCTCAATATTTTGACGAAAATAATGATAATTTTAAAATCATGCTTTCTCAGATATATATAAAGTATCAATACTTCTTTCGCTACTAGCTATCTCATTCTGAAGAATAGCTTAAACCATAGCCAACAGGATACTTGATTGGTTCATCATTGTTATCTTGTGGCCACGAAAATCCTAATTTCCCTTTAAAATTAAAATTAAATTCTTCAAATAATAGATCACTAATGCCAATGACTTCTGATCCCGGCAGCCATGCTGCAATAAATGCATCTGAAAGTTCAATATATTCATCAACTATCAATGGTCTTCCACTAATAAATATTGAAACAACTGGAATATTTTTTGATTTAATAAATTTAATCTGATCTAAAACAGCATGATCAGAAAATTTAATATCTTCAATATCACCAAACATTTCTGCATAAGGTTTTTCACCATATACCGCAATTACAATGTCTGGCTTATTTTTAAATAATCCATCTGAGGAAAACTCTATTGTGTTATCAGTTGCGATAGTAGCTTTTTTCATTACATCAAGAATACTTGATACCCAATAAAAATCCTCATTTGAATTATCATTGTTTTGCCATGTGATAGTCCATCCTCCCATTTGTTGGCGTTTATCTTGAGATGCTGAACCAATAACTCCAATGTGTACAGCCGAATTAATAGGTAAAACTGAATTGGTGTTTTTTAAAAGCACTAAGGATTCCTGAACAGCTTGTCTTGCTAATTCCTTGTGTTGACTACTGCCAACAAAATTTTCCTCAACAAGATGAGGTTTTCGATCTGAAAACAAACCAATCCTAGCTTTTACATTTAGAACCCTTCTCACAGCTTCATCTAGTCTTGCTTTAGAAATTCTTCCTGATTTGATTTGTTTAATTAAATTTTCTCTTAACTCCTTCCAATCCTCAGGAACCATATATACGTCAACACCTGCATTGAATGCACGGGGACAATTTTTTGTAGAACAAAACCAAAGTTCTTCATGTCCGTTCCAATCACCAATTATAAAACCATCGAAATTCATTTGCTTTTTTAGTATATCGGTCAATAAATACTTATGCCCATGAAGTTTTTTTCCATTCCATGAATTAAAACTTGCCATCACAGATTGAGAGCATACATCCAATGCGGTGAAATATTGAATGCCATGCACGCGTTTTAACTCTTCCTCAGAAAGTTTAGTATTGCCGCGATCAATACCATCAAATGTACCGCCATCCCCTATGAAGTGTTTAGCAGTTGCTAAGATATGATTATTACTCAGAAAATCTTTATTTCTGCCCTGCAGGCCCTCTATCAAGGCTCCTCCCATAACACTAACAATATTTGAATCCTCAGAGTAACCTTCATATGTCCTTCCCCATTTTAAGTCCTGTGGAGCCGTTATCGCAGGAGCAAAAGTCCAAATAACTCCAGTGCTTATTACCTCTAAAGCGGTAGCTTTACCAATATCTCGAACTAAATCAGCATTTCGTGTAGCACCAAGACCAATATTGTGTGGAAAGATTGTTGCTCCAATTAAATTATTATGACCATGTACTGCATCAGTACCCCACAAGATTGGCACTTTGATTCCATTAATAACTGGCGATGCATCATATATTTCTTTCGATAATCGTTTCCAATCATCTACGGTTGCATATTTATTATTATAGGGCGCTGTATCACCACCATTTAGAACAAATCCCAATTGATTTTCTTGTATTTCTTCTAGTGTAATTGAGCCTAGATCAGGCTGAATGATTTGACCAACTTTTTGTTCGATGGTCATATTGTCAATGAGCGTGTCAACAATGGGAAAATTTGGATAACTGCAAGAATTATCTCTAGTCCAAATATTTGCATCTACATTTATGCAAATAAAAAGCAAGCCAATGTAAAGAATTCTAATGTGCATAATTAATTTGGGGGTCAATGACCCCCAATCAAATATTAGAATTTATATCTAAAACCTAATCTCGAAATAGGACCATGATCCTGAGCTAAAAATAGCATTTCAGGATAACGTACATGTAATCGAGTAGGTTCATCATTTAAGTTTTGTACTTCAAGATACACTGATGCATTTTCATTCAATCTATAAGAAAATGAAGCATCTATTTGATCACGCTCTTCTACAAATAATGGCTGATCATAATTTCCAAAGCCTACAACAGTCTCACCACGATGATTAAGTGCAATTCTTGCAGTAATCTTTTCATCTTCATAGAAAACAGATAAATTACCTGAATCGCCAAGACCTGGTAGTAAAAATTGTCTGCCAATTTGATATCGATCTACCTCAACATCTCCACTTTCTACAAAAGTTGCATTGAAAACTATACCAAATCCAGTATCAGCAAAAAGATGTTGAACAACTACTTCAAAACCGTCAACTTCACCAGCTTCAAGGTTTAATGGTCTAGTAATTTCAAATAAAGCCAGTGGGTCATTTGGACCGCCATCAACATATCCTGGCTCACATCTCCACCATCCTCCATATTCACATTGACCATATGGGAATCCGTTAGAAACATCCACGCCTCTTGACATTGCAACAGCCACCCATCCCATATGCTGATACAAATTCATCCATGATTGACTCCACAAAGCTTGCTGAGAAACACAATGAGCTGAACCCCACTCGCCGGGAAATCCTGGATCAGGTCTACCCGCTACATCCCAAGCTTGGACACATGACTGTGCATACAATCCAATTTCTGATTGAGCTGGGTTAGTTAGACCATATAAAGAGCTTGTTGAAGTTCCGCTGCTTGTGAAATCTTCAATTTCTTTCATAAAGTAATTAATAGCCAAGTAGCTTCCTTCGTCATAATAGTACTCATATGCAAGATCAAGATTTTCTGAAACAAGCGGTTCTAAATTAGGATTTCCTCCAGATGCTGTAGGTGTTAAGTAATTACGATTAGAGAAAAACAATGATGATCGTAAATCACCTAGGCTTGGACGACCCATAGATTTACCTATAGAAAATCTCAATACTTGTTGGTCGTCAAGAGAGTATGCCATCGCAATTTGAGGCAATAAAATATCATTACTTCCTTTTTTTGGAGAATCTATTATTCCACCGCTTAAATATGTAAGTCCCTCAATCATGTCCCATCTAATACGAGATGGAACAGCTTCAAGGCCTACAGAAGTCGTATCGCTTTCTTCATATCTTAATCCTGCAACAACATTTAGAGGTCTATCATCTACAATAAACTCCATATTTGCCTGCACAAATGCTGACTTCAATTGCTCAACAACTCTATCGTTAGTATCTATTGGTCCAGCACTAAATGGTCCCACATTTGTTGTCCAAGCGTTAATTGCAGCTGAAGGATCTATTTCAAAGTAATAATTAGTACCAAAATTAGGATTAAATCCATCCATGAAATCTCCAAACAGAACTTTCTTAAATATAGAGGAATCTGCAGCAACAACTGGAGCTAATGGAGTATTAAGTTCAGATCTGGTATCAGTAAATGCTGACTCTACATCACTTATTCCGAACTCAATTGTTTTAATGAATCCATCACCAAGGTTTGTCCATGTACCATTAATTTGTATTTGATGCATTTCATTTTCTTTGTATTGATCACGATAAAGCAAACCGGAGTGACTAAAATCACTAGCAGTAAATTCTCTATCATATGTAAAAGTATGAATACCTGAGGCTCCACCATTCGTGTGAGTTACATTTGCGTCTGCTGGAGTAACAAAACCCATTTCATTTGGTAATGTTGTTCCATCAACCCTTGCAAATGAGTCATGATAATCAAAATCAAAACTTAAAGAATCACTTAAGGTAAATTCAATGTTTATACCTACTGATTCATTGGTAGTTTTTGTATCACCCCAAATAAAGGTATGATCATATCCTCTTTCTCCAACTACAACGTCAGTGTATACACCGTTAGGATTGATAGTGCCAGATTGAGTTGTCCAACCTCCAAGCCATGAGCCAAATAGCTGACCCGTTGAGTCAAAATCTACATTTGATCTTGTCCAGTCTGTTGTGACCAAAATACTTTCAACAGGAATAAATTGAAGTGTTGCTTGATAATTTTCTCTGTAACGATTGTTATCTTTGATTAAATAAGCGCTAGGCTCTTGATAAAAAGTTCTGCCATCAGGTCTAGCATTATTATTGGTTATACCAGCTGCATTCTTATCTACTCGATAATAGCCTTCAGTAAGAAATTGCTCCTCAACTGTTATCCAATTAGATTCTCTTGTTCCTTCCTCAACATTATTTCTATCTTGATGTGAAAGCGATACTGAATAACCCCATGAACCTTTATTAACAGCATGCAAATACTGAATCTCACCAGTTTGCCCTTCATTACTTGTTGAATCATCTACAACATTTACATTCAAGGCATTTATTTGACCATCTACTGAAAGGGGTTTTGTTGTGACAATATTGATAGTAGATCCAATCCCTCCAGATGGTAATCTACTATTAGTAGATTTGTACACCTCTACTGCTTGAATTCCAAGTGAAGTGACATCACCAAAGTTAAATGATCTTCCTCCCTCATATAAAGTAGGAGCAGTTGGCATTTGCCTACCATTTAAAGTAACAAGGTTTAAGTCAGGACCAAAACCTCTTACCGCAACTCTTTCACCCTCCAAATTACTTCTATCAATACCTACACCAACTAATCTTGCAAGCGATTCAGCTAAATTATTATCTGGGAATTTTCCAAAATCCTCTGTAGTGATAGCATCAACAATACCTGTGTTGCTTCTTTTTATGTCAATAGCATCTAAAAGGCTCCTCTTAATACCTGTAACAACAACTTCTTCAACTTCATCTGCATCTTCAATGTCGACATCATCTTGAGCTGGAAGATAATTAGATAAAAGGATGGTTGCACCAAAAAGTGCGAATAGTTTAGTCAAATTCATAATTTCCCCTAAAAAGACATCACTACGATATGTTTTATCAAGTTTAATGTCAATTATTAATTTCTTAATGTAAATGGATTGAATTAATAAAATTTAAGTTGCCAATTAATGGTGTCATCTCCTTCTTTATAACACCAATTCTGATATTACTTAATAGATTATGATGCATTGGTTTTAGATCATCTAAAAATTGTTCAATGAAGTTTTTTTCATTCATAAATTCAAGTAAAGAACGACATAACCCACCTAAAATAAAAATCCCATTACCAGGTAAATAACTCAATGCAAGTTCTTTTAGTAAATAAGCGAATGATTGAAGAAAGATAGATATCGATTGCACCGACTCAGTATTATTTGAGTTTAATAGAATATTTTCAGGTGATAAATCATCTCCAGTTAAATACTTATAAATCGAACTGAGGCCCCTGCCTGAAATTAAGTCCTCATTAATATGAAAACTGTCTTGATGAAATTTATTTTCTAAAAATTTTAAAATTTTGGATGATATTGCGACATTACCTATTTCAGTTGATAACACAGTATTATTCTTAGATATTAATGCTGCTCCCAATCCAGTACCAGGACCAATAATTAAAGCAGTTTCGTTAAAAGGTTTTGCGTCATTTAAATAATGAATATCATTTTCAGATCTTGAATTAAAAAAATATCCAATTGATTCCCAATCATTAAGCAAATAAAAATTTTGTACGCCAAGCATAGACTGCATCTGTTGAGAATTAATTTGATAATTACGGTTTGTCATATTGATCTGATCATTCATTTTAGGTCCAGCTACAGAGCAAACAACATGATCCAGATTGGTTTCGACAGATGCTATACTTTTTAGATAGTCGTCAATATTATTATTCGCACTTATCTTTTCTTTATTTTCATTATGAAGTTCTGAGCTTCCAACAAATGCTGTACAGGTTCTAATATTTGTACCGCCTATATCAATTAGTAGAACTTTTGAACCAACTTTCGGCATTACCCAGCAATTACCATAGTAGAAAATAAAAGATAACCAATAATCCAACAATCACGATGGTATTTACATTGAAGCTTTTGGAAGTAACAAAGTTTATATCATTGAGAAATATTGCGTTGTTATGTATTTTCGCCCTTTGAAATTGAACTGTAATGAAGCACATTAGACCTGAGAATAAAAATACAATTGCCATTCTATGTATGAATGGTAAATCAGGGGCAAACAAAAAAATTAAGAACGATAAAACCAATGATGTGATTGCAGCAATAAGGACACTTAAAGTGGTTGCTCGATTCCAAAAAAGGGCAACTAGAAAAATTACTAGGATTCCTGGAGTAAAAAATCCGGTGAAGTTTTGAATATATTGAAATGCAGATTCCATGCTACCCAATAAAGGTTTTGCACAAATTACTGCAATTAAAACACTTATCCAAGCAACATTTCTTCCAATTTTTACTAGAGATGCTTCAGATACTTCTTTGCTTGAAAGATTCCTGTAAACATCAATCGTAAAAATTGTGCTGATACTATTTGTCATTGAGGCAAGTGAAGAAATAATTGCAGCAATTAATGCGGCAAATGTTAATCCTAATAAACCATTTGGCAATAGTGACATCATCATTGGATATGCCTGATCTGATCTTTCAAGAGAAGGAAAAATGACTGCTGCACAAATACCTGGTAACACAACTACAAAAGGCATTAACAATTTTAAATATGCAGCAAACATTACTCCTTTTTGTGCTTCAGGCAATGATTTTGCTGCAAGAGCTCTTTGTGTAATGTACTGATTAAAACCCCAATAAGCAAAATGTGCTATCCATAAACCTCCAATCAATACCCAAACACCTGGAAGATCTCTATAAGAAGGATTCTCAACGGAAAGTATCATGTCAAATTTTTCCGGTAACAATTCAAATACTTTTACTGCTCCATAAATTACTCCAGACCCATCATGCATAGAAGCTATTTCATGTAGGGCTAGAACTGATACTGTTAATCCACCAAATATAAGCAATACAACTTGTAATATATCTGTAAGTGCAACTGCTTTTAACCCACCCCACAAGGAATACGAAAGTGACAAAAGGGCAAGAAAAACCAATCCAAAAGTTAAATCAAAACCCGTAAGAGAATTTATTGCGAGTGAACCTAACCATAAAACACTGGTAAGGTTTATAAAAACATAAACTGCTAGCCAAAAAAAAGCCAATACAAGACTGACTCTTTTATCAAAACGATATTCAAGAAACTGTGGCATTGTATAAATTTGTTTTTTTAAAAAAATTGGAAGGAAATACTTTGCCATTACAATCAAGGCAACTGCTGCTGTCAGCTCATAAGTGGCAATTGCCATACCAACAACAAATCCTTGTCCTGACATTCCAATTATTTGCTCAGCAGATATATTAGCTGCGATTAAGGATGCGCCAATTGCCCACCATGGCAATGATCTACTAGCCAAAAAATAATCTTCAGTATTTTTTTTAGTGCCCTTGGGAGTTTTTGATATAAATAAAGCAATTGAAATGAGTAGAATGCAATATGTAATAACAATTACAAAATCTAGGTTATTGAAATACATATTTTTAATTTCCCCAAAAAAAAACAGAGCATCAGCTCTGTTCTTAAGTCGAGGTTCGAAGGGGTCTAAAGTGAGATTCTCTTTAGCTCCTTGAGGATTCTCTCTTTTCCTCTTGGTGGGTCACTAAGCTATTTTTTATCGTCGACTCTTAGTAACGCTTTCGCCCTTCGGTCTCTTCCTTCTGATTCTCTCCAGCTCCCGTCTGCAGTTGGTCCCTGGTCGGTTTCAGCAGGTACATTTAATAATACTATACTTCTTAAATCTGTCAACACTTTTATTAAAAAAAATATACTTTTTTTTCACTTATTTTTTTTCTGCGTAAATTCCTGAACAATTTGAGTTAAGTCAGCGGTGGATTGTCTAAATAATTTGATGCTTACTCTTTCATTATTTCCATGAATTCCCCTTGCTTCTCCAGCAGGATATAAAGTTGGATTAAAACCATAACTCTCAATACCAAGGTCTCTTGTAAAGTGACTATCAGTAAATCCTGTTGCAACTGAAGGAATGACTTTAGAATTTTTATACAATTCTGATGTCACTTTCTCAATAGTCTTATATAGTGAGGAATCACGACTTGATACGCCTCTTTTAAAAGACAGGAGTACTTCTACATCTACATCAAATGGTTCAACAATATTTTTAAAATCAGCTAGAAATTCTTTTACTTCACGATCAGGAAGCATCCTACAATCTACCTCTGCTGATGCTGTAGGTGGGATAACATTTATTTTTGATGATCCCTTTAGCATTGTTATCGAGCATGTATCTCGTGTAAGTGCATGAAGTGCTGCATTGTCATCTTGCAAATCATCAATAAATTTTTTATTTTTAACAGATCTAGCAAGATTTTTAAATAATGAGGCCTCAGGCTCATTCATATCCATTGCAAGCGATTTGAAATATTCATCAACCGGAGGAATGATTCTTGGAGTAAATGGATTGTCATTGAGTGCATTGAGCGCTTTGAGAATTTTAATAACTGCGGAAGATTTTCTTGGCATTGATCCATGCCCTGGCACACCCTCAGCAGTTAGTTTCAACCAAACAGGAACCTTTTGAGTTACTTCTACATTAAATATTTTTTGTCCATCAATATCTAGGCCGCTGCCACCTTCATTTAAAACATAACCGGCACCATCAAATACCTCGGGATGGTTATCAATTAACCAACCTACACCAAATAAACCTCCAGCTTCTTCATCAGCAGTTGCCATGAAAATAATATCTCGATTTAATTTTTCTTTATTTTTGAATGCATCCAAGAATGCCATTAAATGTTGCACACCCAAACCCTTCATATCAATTACACCACGTCCATATAAATAACCGTCAATTTCCTCGGCAACCATTGGATCTGAAATCCAATACTCGGCATTAAATGGAACAACATCTGTATGGTGCATCAGTATGAGAGCTGGCATATCACCACCATTAATTCTTGCGATTAAATTTCCTCTGCCAGGTGCACTTTCGTATGCCTTATATTCAATTCCAAAATCCTTGAGAATATCTCCCAGAAATTCAACTGCATTTGACTCATTACCAGGCGGGTTCACTGTATCAATCGATACATATTCTTTCAGGATCTCTAATGGATCAAGCTCATTTGCAGCATTAAATATAGAAAATGCAGTTAAAAGAATTAGAAAGTACTTATATTTCATTTCTTAGTAAAATAAAATGTTGATATTACCACTCATTATCATAAAAATTACTCAAAACTGAAAATGCTTGTTTTTTGTTTCCATTTTCATCAATTAGTCCTTTTCTATTATAAAAATCCTGAACATTATTTAAGGGACGCATCATTGATCGAAAATCTTTAAGAATCCATGGACTTATACCTTGAACCTGAGGATTACTCTTTAACATTTCTAGTTGCTTCAAGTAAACCTTCGCCTGATATTCTTCGGACCAAACTTGATTAGTTTTTTTGAAAGAGTGCTTTGCTCCTGCTCCAAACTCAGATATGTGTATGGGTTTATTAAATTCTGACCTGATAATAAATGATGGCATTAGTTCAAACATAATTTCTCTCAATAAGGATTCTCTTATTCCTATTTGTGCTGAAAAAAATGAGGTGTAATACCAACCAAAATATTCATTGTATGCGATTAGATCTAATTCATTTGCGAGTGGGTCATTTATATTGATCTCAAATGGAAGAAGTTTTTCAACTGGAACAGGAACACTATTAACAATCTCCTCAAATGTGTATCTTTCCTTAGCCGTTAAATCTTTTTTTTCTAGCCCTACTTTTGCAATGATACTGATTAGTTTTGAAAATGTTTGAGCATCACCAGATAATATTGCTGCTGATTTAAGCCTTGATACATCTAGTTCGCCTAATCGGTCCTTTAAATCATTCATAAAGGTCATTCTATCTTTCGAGAATGGAGTTTCATTTCCAAGAGACCAAACAACAACTGATGCTCGATTCCAATCACGAGTCACAAGGTTAGAAAGCATATTTAAGGCATCTTCCTTTGTCTGCCTATTTGTCCAATTTATATTCCAATATACTGGAATTTCTTCCCACAACATAATGCCTAACTCATCACATACTTTTGCCATATGTCTGGTATATGGATAATGAGCAGCTCTTATAAAATTGATATTTAATTCTTTAGATGTAGTGACTAAACTTTCAAAATGAGCCTTTGAAAATGCAACTCCTTTCTCACCAATTGGCTCAGCATGCATTGATATACCTTTGAACTTTATGGGAGTTCCATTTAAAAATATCTGCTTCCCTTTAGTCTTAATTTCTCTAAAACCAATTTGATCAACTATCTCATCACCTTCTATTTTCACAGTAACATTGTAAAGCTTTGGATTATCTGGAGACCAAAGGTCAATGTTTTTAAATTTAATGGATTCGTCAATCTCGCCATTCTTATTCGTGGTAAATGACCTTTGAAGGTTAAGCTCATCAATAATCAATTTAATATTCATATTTTTGTTTAAATTAAGCTTCGCTCTAAAATTCAGTCGTTTTTTTTGGAGATCTGATATTTGTACATACGCATTTTCAATAAAGATTTTAGGAGTGTTAACTATAAGCACGTCACCCACTAATCCACCATAGGGCCACCAGTCAGTTTTTTTTGTTGGAACTGAATCTTCAGACAAATTAGCATTGATCTGCACAAGCAAGACATTCTCTCCATTAATTAAATAATCTGAAATATCAAAATTGAACGCTGTATAGCCAGAGTTAAATTGCCCTACTCTTTCGCCATTTAAAAAAATCTTTGTAGAAAAATTACTAGCTCCAATATACAAATGGTTTAATTTGTTTGGATCAATATTAAAATTAAATTTTTTAAATAGCCAAATGGAGCCTTGGTAAAAGAATAGCTCGTCCTTTTGCTCATTCCATGCTCCTGGTACGTTGATTACATCTGCTTGATCAAAATTGTATTCAATTAGTTCATAACCATCTTTTTGTGTTTTATTTTCAGGGAAGCCACCAAAAAATGACGTCTCTGGTAAACCATTGTTCATAGGATCAACAATATATTTCCATTGACCGTTTAATGATAAATATTCTCTATTATCAATCCACCCGATTAAGTTAGATGGTTTCGCATACTCTGGAGATTTTTGAGAAAAGAAATCTTCAGCTGATTCAGCTTGAGCGAAAATAAAATTTGCATTTACCAAACATAAAGTTATCAAAATACAAGAAAAAAACCTAAATACCATCTACTAAAACTACTAATCTATTGGATGATTGTTTTGAGAACTCTAGAGCTGCTTTATAAGCATCTGAGTCGTAACATTTTTGGGCTGCCATTAAATCTTCAAATTCAACAAGCACGGTCCTTTCAAATCCAGTACCTTCTTTTTCTATTTGCTTACCGCCACGAACAAGAAATTTTCCACCATACTCAAGAATAGCTGGACCAGCTAATTCTAAATATTTTTCATAGATTTCTTGATCATTAATGTGGCAACGTGTAATCCAATATGCACTCATTTTGCTTTGAACTTAAGTCTTTCTTGATGAAGAATTGGCTCAGTATATCCACTTGGTTGATCTTTTCCCTCTATAGCTAGTTTCAAAGCTGCATTAAAAGCGTGTCCGTTAAAAGATGGTGACATTGGTAAATAATTTGGATCTCCAGCATTTTGTTGGTCAACAATTTCTGCCATTTTCTTCATTGATGCAATAACTTCTTCTTTACTAATTACGTCATGATGTAGCCAATTAGCAACATGCTGAGAAGAAATTCTACAAGTTGCTCTGTCCTCCATTAAACCAATATTATTTATATCGGGTACTTTTGAGCATCCTATGCCGTGATTAACCCATCTAACAACATATCCTAAAATTCCCTGACAGTTGTTATCCAATTCAAGTTCAATAGTATTTTGATCAAGGGTTTGAATATCTTGAGCTAGCGGAATGCATAAAATATCATCTAGATTGATCTTATCTCTGCTTAACAATATTTCTTGTTGGTTTGAAACTAACATTTCGTGATAATGCATGGCATGCAATGTAGCCGCTGTTGGTGAAGGTACCCATGCGCAATTTGCTCCAGACGATGGATGTTCAATTTTAGCTTGATACATTTTTAACATTTCATCAGGCATTGGCCACATGCCTTTGCCGATTTGGGCTTTACCTTTAAATCCACACTCAAGACCGACATCAACATTCCAATCCTCGTAAGCATTGATCCATTTCTGCATTTTCATTTCAGATTTAGGAACAACTGGACCTGCCTCCATGGATGTATGAATTTCATCTCCTGTTCTATCAAGAAATCCTGTATTAATAAATATCACTCTATCTTTTGCTACTCTAATGCATTCTTTTAAATTTACAGTTGTGCGTCTTTCCTCATCCATAATCCCAATTTTTACAGTATTCTTTTTAATATTGAGACCATTCTCAATGGCATTAAATAGATCGCAAACGAATTTGACTTCGTCAGGACCATGCAATTTAGGCTTAACAATATAAATGCTTCCAGACTTAGAATTATTAAATGCATTAGTATTTTTGAGATCATGTTTTGCAATACAAATAGTAAATAATGCATCTAATATCCCCTCTGGAATTTCATTATCATGTTTATCAAGTACAGCTGAATTAGTCATCAATAATCCAACATTCCTTACTAACATTAAACTTCTGCCAGATAGTTTGAATTCAGAAAGATCGGGCGATACGTATTCTCTATCAGGATTTAGTTTTCGATTTACCTTCCTGCCACCTTTCATGAATTGTTCCTCAAGATCGCCCTTCATTAATCCTAACCAGTTTCGATAGACCTCTAATTTATCTGCTGAATCTACCGCAGCAACAGAGTCTTCGCAGTCCATGATTGTAGTTATTGCTGATTCCAATAAAATATCTTTTATTCCAGCTTTATCTGTTGCACCTACACTGTGAGATTTATCTATCAATATCTCAACATGAAGATTATTATTTGTGAGTAAAACACTTTGCGGGGAATTTGCAGATCCAGTAAATCCAACAAATTTTGATTCATCATCAAGCACTGTGATGGTTGCATTATCTAAATGTAAATTTAATGCTTTATTTTCAATCGAAAAACTTACTACATCTGTAAATGATCCATCTTGTAACTGAAAGTATTGATCTAGAAATTGCTTGGCAAAAGCAATAACCTTATCTCCGCGAATCGGATTATAAGCGCCTGTTTTTTCTGCATCATCACTCTCATCAATCATATCCGTGCCATACAAAGCATCATATAAACTGCCCCATCTGGCATTTGCTGCATTAAGAGCAAATCTTGCATTCATAACTGGAACAACTAATTGAGGTCCTGCGGTGATAGCTATTTCTTTATCAACATTAGATGTAGTGATTTCAAAATCATTGCCCTCTTCAACCAAATAATCGATTGATCTTAAAAATTCTTTGTATGTTGATAAATTATCTACATCAAAATCATTGTTTAAATGCCAATCATCAATTGATTTTTGAATATCCTCGCGTTTTTCCAAGAGGGATTTGTTACGATCATAGAATTCAGTAATGATCTCGCTAGTTAATTTCCAAAATTCATCGACAGAAATATCTAATCCTGGCAAAACTTCATTTTGCAGAAATTCATCAAGCTCATTTGTATATTTAATATCGTATGAAGTTTTGTATTGGCTCACTTAATATCCTTTAATATAAATATAACAAAGTAATATTAAAAATATGCAAGATATATGTAAAAATAATTTTTTATGTCTAATTATGTTACTCATCTTGAATGCTCATATTCACAAAAGAAATATGTAAAAAACAAAGTTTATAATTTATCTGACTTAAGTAAACCTCTTCTTGTTAGATATGACTTCAAAAAAATATCAAGTGACTATTCATACAGCGATTTTGTAAATCGACACGCAGACTGTCCAGGATTTTGGAAATATTTACCCCTTCTTCCAATAAATTCATCAAAGTCAATTATTGATCTTGGAGAATTGATAACACCTTTAATTAAAATAAACGTAAGTAAATTTTCTAAGAATTCGGAAGTATTCGTAAAAGATGAGGGAAGACTGCCAACAGGATCTTTTAAGGCAAGAGGGTTAGCCTTAGCTGTTGCCAAAGCGAAGGAATTTGGTATTCAAAAGATGGCAATACCAACTAATGGGAATGCTGGTGCGGCACTTGCAGCATATGCCTCAAAGGCTAATATTGAATCAATAGTCTTATGTCCTGAAGATACACCAACAATAAATATCAATGAGGCAGCACTTCAGGGAGCTAATACAATAATAGTAAATGGCCTTATTAATGAATGTGGCAAAATTATTGGTGACTTAAAAGATAAAATGGGATGGTTTGATGTCTCTACACTCAAAGAACCCTATAGAATTGAAGGAAAAAAAACTATGGGTCTTGAATTATTTGAACAATTCAATCAAAACCTACCTGATGCAATTTTTTACCCTACCGGTGGTGGAACTGGACTTATAGGTATGTGGAAAGCTTTTCAAGAACTGAAAGAACTCGGTTGGTTAAATTGTAAATTACCAAAGATGTTTGCCGTTCAATCAGAAACATGTGCTCCAATAGTTAAAGCATTTGAAAATAATCAACGTCATGCTGAGCTTTGGGAAAACGCAAGCACAATTGCTTCTGGTATTAGAGTACCTGCTGCAATCGGTGATTTTCTTATTTTGGATGCGATTCGTGAATCCGAGGGTTCTGCAATCGCAGTCAGTGAAGAATCCATAATTAATTGCAGGGATGCGATCGCTAATGAAACAGGCTTGCTAATGTGTCCCGAGGGTGCTGCAACAGCAGCAGGCTATATAAAAGCTCTATCCAAGAATCTGATTAATGAGAATGATCAAGTTGTACTATTCAATTGCGCATCTGGACTTAAATATCCAATGCCAGAAATTACCAAAAAAATTGATAAAAATAATCTTTCAAATAAAGATTTCAGCTGAGTATCAAACGTTTATTTATTCTATTGAATGAATTTGACAATATCAGCATAGATGCAACATTGATAATAACAATAATCTTTTGCGCAGTAGCTTGTTGGACCATGCTCTCAGCACTACCATATGGACCTCCGCTAACTATTTGAAAAATAACATATGCAATAGTGCTCAGACACAAAAAGCCTAAGCTTGCAATTTCAAATGTAGGCATTTTTTGCCTTATTAGTACTATCAAATAGAAAAATGTTCCTGGTACCAAAAGCCTGAATGCATTAAGTGCAAAAAATACATGGGGCTCAAAATATAAATCAGCTGGAGTAAATCCAACGCCAGCAAAAAATAATGAGCCAATAAAAATAAATATCGAACCAATCCAAGCGACAGTGTATGAAAAAGGATCATCCTTAAAATACTGAGGGACAAACAAAAAGCCAATTCCAACAAGCAAATAAGAGATCATTGCTTGGTTAAATAATATTTGTGAAAAAAAGTTTATATCGCCTGAATTTGTAACATACCTCCCTAACTCACTTAAAAAATTATGTGTAAAAACATAACCAACTTGATTAGGATCATGAATATTACCACCTGGGTAAAGCAGCATAGCAATGCCAACAGAAATAACAAAAAATATCGGAATAATTCTTATAATGTGTACCGTCCAAAATTTTAACATTTGATTTTTAATGTATTGCTATAGGATTAATGATCATTTGAACAGCTCCTCTAATTTTTGCCTGCCCAAGGACAAATAAAAACTCACTCACATCATCATCAGCTAGTGCACCAGTGTTCATACTTTCTAAAATATAAATTCCATGCTCCTTGATTAAAATAACATGTCCTGGATATGGTTCCATAGGATCGATAGATGGGACTACATCTAAAGACCAAGTATCAGCACCAACAGCTATTACATCCATCTCAGCCAAGTATGATGCAACCTCTGGAGTTAAGCCTGGAGCACCTGAACCCCACTCTGCAGGTGCAGACTCATATTTGTGTTGTGTCCAGCCCGTATGAAAAATTACAACATCACCAGGATTAATTGATACATTTTGATTCGCCATAGCCATTCTTACATCGTTTACATCAAACGTCTCTCCTGCATCAAGAAAATCTTTATCAAATACTTTCGCAATATTTAAGAGCACACCTCTGGCAACGATAGGTGGTATCTTTTCAATCCCAAGCTTGGTTAATCCATTGATATGTGAGATCTCTTTTCCATCAAAGCAATTGTAGAACTCTGCATTGCTATCACCAATATGGCCTAGTCCATCAATTTGAGAACCAATTCCAAACCAACCCTGGAAAATATCATCATTGTATGTAGCATTGGGGAAGGCAAGCTTGCCAAACTGTTGAGTAGGCTGCACTACTTGAAGACTTAAACTTCTAGGTGGATATGCTGGAGTGGAACTATCGATGGTAATACCGAGACTGTATGTCTTGCCATTTTTTATGAGTTTTGATGCCTTTAGCACTGAACTTGCATTCATCAAGTTAGCATTGCCAATCTCATCTGTATCTCCCCATTTTGATGACATGCATTGATCATCAGCAAGCAAATTTATACTCATCAAACTCATAAACAAATACACGCAAAAATTACTTTTCATTCAATCTCTCCAACTTGATTAAATTGTTCGAATGCATACGCCATTTCTAATAATGATTTTTCAGACCATGCACTACCGATAAATGATACACCAACGGGTAATCCATTTACCAATGACAAAGGTACTGTTATGTGTGGGAATCCTGCTATTGCTGCAAACCCGCCATTACCCCATGATAGTTGTTTGTCCATTGCTTTATTATCTCCACCAACATAATTTATTTCCCATGCAGGATTTCTGGTAAGACCAACCAAAGCGTCTAGATTGTTTTGATTTAAGAGATATTGGATATCATTTTGCGCCTCTATGACAATTTCTTTAGCATCTTCGTATCTCTCTTGATCCAATGAAGCTTCTTCACTTTGATAAAAAATATCTTGATCAAAATATTGCATTACCTCATCTTTGTTAGCTTCATTAAATTTTATAAGATCATCCAAAGAGCTTACATTGAGATTCTTTTTAGACTGCAAATATTTATCAATACCGTATTTAAATTCGTAAAGTAAAAGAAAATACTCGTCATTGCCTGGATACTCCCTGTTATCCTCAATCATCACTACTTCACCACCAAGTGCTGCAATCGTATTCTTAATTTTATCTAATAATTTTTGGCCAATTTCATACTCTTGACCGCTTACTAACAATCCAAGTCTTTTGTTTTTCAATCCATCAAGACTTAAATCATCAGCAAAATTAAATGTCATGGTACTAGGAATGTTATAGGTTGCTTTATCTTTTGGATCAAATCCTGAGATCACAGACAACACTTGTGCTGCAAGTGCAACATTTTTTGTCATTGGTCCCGCAGTATCTTGAGTTGATGAAATTGGGACAATACCATGACGACTTACTAGACCAACGGTTGGTTTAATTCCAACAATGCCATTCACAGATGCTGGACATGAAATAGATCCATTGGTTTCAGTGCCAATAGCAACTTCAACCAAACCGTCTTTTACAGCTACCGCAGATCCTGAACTTGAGCCACATGGATTTAAATTCCTTCCATATGAATTTAACGTTTGTCCCCCCAAACTTGACCATCCAGAAACAGACCCAGTTGATCTGAAGTTTGCCCACTCAGATAAATTAGTTTTGCCAATTATAAAATAGTTATTTTGCTTGAGTTTGGTTACTAAAAAGGCATCCTCTGTAATTAAATTATTTTCCAGCGCAAGAGAGCCAGCACTGGTAATCATATCCTTAACATCAATATTATCCTTTACAGCAATTGGAACTTTATCTGCAGGCATCTGTAATTGATTAAAAGAAATAAAGGCATTATTAGAATCCAATTCCATATCAGCCATTAAAAATGGCAAAAATAAATTTAATATCAATAACTTTTTCATATAAATAAAAAAGGGAGATAAAAATCTCCCCTAAATAATGTTTATGTTATTTAATAACCAAATATTTGGGTTGAGCTATAAGTTCTCCTGTTTGAGCACTCATAACCAACTTCAGCCAAAGCTTTTTGCTCTTCAATGCCATTAACTTTATCCCAATAAAGTTGATTATTTTTTCCATATTCTTTAAGTGAGTTAGCATACATTACTACAACAAAATCATAATCCCATTCGCCATGCCCACTGATTGGCCACATCATTTTACGTCCAAGATTGTCACCCAATTTCTTTGCAGCTTCAGCAAATTTAAAATAAGCGTCATAAACTTGTTGGCTGGTAACACCTTCATTAAGTTTACAATCTTGAAAAATAACATATGAGGCACCATCAACTGATCCTTCAGGCCTTGAAACATCTCTTTGCCAAACCTCAATCACTTGAGAAACATCAACTGGTAATTGAGCAGCAATTTTCTGACCGTTATTGACCCATTCATCGAGTATTGCAAAATGAGCTTCTGCATTAGGTGCTCTGCCATACCAAACTAGGTCATGCATTAAATGCTGATCATGAAAATATGGTACATGAATATTGGCTCTATAATCTTCAAACACGGAAGATTTCTTTGCCCATTTACTCCAGGTGTCAACATACTTCATCATGTCAGACATATCTTTGCCTGGTTTAAATTTTGCAATGTAATATTCCCCTCTGTTTGGTTCATAACCCTCAACTTCTTGAGCATTAATACCGAGAGCGGAGAAGATTAAACAAAATGATAAAAAATACTTCATAATTTACCCCTTAGTTTCTGCTAACAGTAAAGCCGAGTTGGCTTTGAACCAATTCCTGTTCAGACAAATTGCCTAAAGCAACAATTTTGCCAGCATCATTAAATCTAAAACGTGTAACAACATTTTCTTCGAATTCAACATCAAATAAATTATTCATAGATTTATGCCAAGACCAAACATAGACAACATTATTATCAGTGTTTTCAGCGACCTCAATAATCTTATATTCCATTGCACCCCAGTTATCAGCATCAGCTTGTGAGATGTTATCCAAAACATCTGACTTAGAGTATTTTGGATCAACTAAACCTCTTTGAAAGGATGCAGGAATTTCTTTCCCATCTCTCAATATAACAAGATTGACTGTTTCACCAGGTTTACCACCAAAGCTTAATTTACCGTTATCCCAGTTCTCTTTTGTAGCTGGTACACCATTTACAGAAGTAAATTTATCTCCAGGCTGAAGAATTTTTGAGGCTGGGCTATCAGGTATTACAGTATCAACAACCCTTTCATCAGAATCAGGATTATAAGTAAAACCAAATCCAATGAATCTGCCTGGATAGTTGAACCCATCATCAGCCATGTATTTGGAAACCATTCTTTGGGCTCTGGTTTTATCAGTGTAAAAAGCTTTGGTCCATTTTTTTGCTGTTTTCACGTTTGAGGTTGCATAGTCCTTCATGCCCTCGCCTTTGTGATCATCAGCTTCAAGTATATTAGGCACTAAGAATAAAGCCCCTAAAATAATTGGTAATTTTAAAAATTTCATAGTCTCTCCTTATGTAATTTTATTTTAGTTTATTTTGGTCGGGAGAAAAGTGTTTTCCAATATTAAAGCCTCTTTTTTTGAGATGTTTGGTCTTTCTGGAATTAACTCTTTTACGCCATAGTTTATATGAAGATGCTTTTAGCTTATTGCGCATAAGCTGTTTCACGCCATCCTCATTTAATTTGAATTGAGATTCAATTGCATCAAATGGAGTTCTATCCTCCCAAGCCATTTCAATAATGCGAGCAATATCATCATCTGAGAATTTAGGTAATTTCTTCACTTGCAGAATTTAAGTTTAATTATTTTTTATAGTTATGATAGATTAGTTCGATGCAAAAACACCTTATAACATTAAGTTTTTTTATTTCATGCGTTGCAATTCAAGCAACAGACAATCTATCAATCTTTGATCCCATGGATGTCTTCGAATTAGAGTGGGCTACAGATCCTCAAGTTTCACAAGATGGAGGGAAAATAGTTTATGTCAGAAGATCAAATGACATTATGCAAGATGATCAAATATCTCATCTCTGGCAAGTTTCTATAGATGGAAAGGATCATCGCATTCTGACTTCAGGGCTGGATAATCCAAAATCGCCGCGTTGGTCCCCTGACAATAGCAAACTTGCTTTTATTGCTGATCATGAAGACAAGGATCAAATTTTTATGCGTTGGATGGATACTGGTGAAACAGGCGTTATTTCAAAATTAAATGAATCACCCTCTGGACTAACTTGGTCACCCGATGGTAAATGGTTAGCATTTACGATGTCAGTGAAAGCTGAAAATGAGCCTATTGCAGAGCCACGTGATATACCAGATGGAGCTTCGTGGGCAGATGAGCCTATAGTTATAAAAAATACCCAATATCAGTATGATGGATCTGGAATTGTGGAGCCTGCTCATCGACATATATTTATTATGCCTGCTGATGGTGGTACTGCATTTCAGCTTACCGAAGGTAATTATAATCATTATGGTTCTTTGGCATGGACAGTAGACAGTAAAGAAATTTATTTCTCAGCCTATCGTTCCAATGACTGGGAACTAGTCAGCGATGAAGCTGATATTTATGCAGTTAATATTGATACCAAAGAACTCAAACAAATTACTTCCGAGCCAGGTGCGGAACGCTCACCATCTATTTCACCAAACGGTAAAACATTAGCATTTATTAAAGAAGAACGTAGGCCTCTTGCATATACACCCGATCGCATTGCAATAGTAAATGTTGATGGTGGTAAAAGCAGGTTGTTAACAAAAAATTTGGATGGTGATGCCAACGACATTATTTGGGCTGATGATAATCGATCCATTTATTTTGCTTACGACGAGCGTGGTATTAGAAAAGTAGGTCAAGTTAATTTGAATGGTTCGATAAAAGAAATTGTAAGTGGTCTTGGTGGAACATCTCTGGGTAGACCTTATTTGTCAGGTGGATTTCATATGTCGGCAAATACCATTGCTTTTACTTACGGCAAACCAGATCGCCCATCCAATGTGGCTATTGTTAAAAATGGTAAGCCTTTAGCGTTAACTGCCTTAAATGATGATTTGCTTGGTTATAAAAGGCTTGGTCAGGTCAACGAAATCATTTATGAATCATCGTTTGATGGTCAAGAAATTCAGGGTTGGTATATTACCCCGCCTGATTTTGATCCATCAAAGAAATATCCCTTAATTTTAGAAATCCATGGTGGACCTCATCTTGCATATGGACCATATTTCTCAGCGGAAATGCAAGCAATGGCTGCAGCAGGATATATTGTTTTCTATGACAACTACCGCGGAAGCCTGTCATATGGTGAGGATTTTGCCCTTTTGCTTCAATATAAATATTCAAGCCCAGAGGATTTTGAAGATCATATGTCGGGAATTGATGCACTAATTGGTATGGGATTTGTTGATGAAAATAATTTGTTTATTACTGGAGGTAGTGCTGGAGGTATCGCAACTGCTTATGCAATTGGTCTTACTGATCGTTTTAATGCTGCTGTGAGTGCTAAACCTGTAATAAATTGGCTTAGCAAAACGCTGACAGCTGATTCTATGGTAAGTCAGATTTATCATCAATTTCCAGGCCCTCCATGGGAGCATCTTGAGCATTATTGGGAACGTTCTCCCCTTTCACTGGTGGGTAATGTAACCACCCCAACGCTTTTAATTACTGGTGAGGATGATAGGAGAACACCGATATCTGAAACTGAACAATTTTATCAAGCATTAAGACTTAAGGGAGTTGAAAGCGCGATGATAAGAATCCCAGGTGCTTCTCATGGCATTGCAAGTGTGCCATCCAGATTGATTACTAAGGTAGATCATATTATTGCTTGGTTTGAACGCTACAGAAAATAAAATATAAAGTGGAGCGGGAAACGAGGTTCGAACTCGCGACCTCAACCTTGGCAAGGTTGCGCTCTACCAACTGAGCTATTCC
>ENA-OSEY01000248-OSEY01000248.1-marine-metagenome-genome-assembly--contig:-NODE-248-length-39526-cov-8.939086_pt1 | contig 39526 bp, 37 predicted proteins | sample MGYA00248465_ERZ534230 | MGnify/ENA primary metagenome ERZ534230 (study PRJEB26409, sample SAMN06344110) | marine metagenome | isolation source: Sea water from surface | place: Atlantic Ocean:Southern... | reverse complement strand
TGATAACTAACTATAATCCATGAGGAAAAGACAATTAAGTACATCAATAGTCCAATTAATAATAGAAATTTTGAATCATTAAAATACTCATTCCTATAAATGTAAAAGAAAGAAAAAAGTAAAAATAATAGTATTGATACTACAAAGAAGGCTCCTAGATACTCTCTAAACTTGTCTGCTGCCTTTTCATATCCAAGTCTTCTTTCAGATTCTAATTGCAATGACTTCAACTTAAGTAGTACGGATTCAGTAATTCTATTATTTGTATCTACAATTAGCTCATTAGCAAGTACAGTCCCTTGAAACCTTGAAACTTTATCTAATCTTTCCTTTTGTCTTGATTCAGTTAAATCTTTGTCAAAGAGAATGTTCGGTTTAGTAAATTCATTAATTAACTCATAACTAAGTATAGATTTTATATCAAGCTCATTGTCATATATCTGATTTACTTCTTCTCTATTTTTTTTCCAAGCTGATTCAATATCATTATAATTTTTTGTTGGAGCAATTACTAATTCCCCTCCTTGAATAATACTTATATCATCGCTAAAAATATTTTCTAATGGTTCATCAATTATACCTTCTGCCCATCTATTTAGACATATTTGTTTAATTTGATTTTTAAATAATTCTAAATTCAGTGGTTCTGAAAGAGATTCATTAATTCCAAGTAACTGATCCCATTGGGCCTTATCAATTTGAAATTGATATTGATTAAGAAATTCACTGTACAATGTAACATATGTGGTGCTATCAGCGATGAAACTAGATTGAAAACTCTCAAATTCTGGTTCATAACGATATTTATAAAGTGAATCTTGAGATGAAATAAACAGATCATGCGCTGTATATATATCATTTAAGTAAATGAAAAAAGTATCTATCACAGAAATTTGATTATCAACAAAGTCTTGATCTCTTGAAAATGAAAAAGGAACTGAATTTCGAGCTTCATTTAAATCTTTATTTAGTTTTTGTTCTGTTTTTAAAATTCCAAAATCAAAAGGTGCAATTATGGGCTCATTTGCAATATCATTTAATTGATAGGAATATCTGATAGAAAACCCTGTAGGAAATGTCAAAGATATTGCAAAAGAAAGACCCAAAAAAATCAGTATTGGAGATCTATTTTCTAAAAAAAAACTTTTTATCTTTTGGAAATTATTCATCTTACCATTTTATAGCTGCTGAAGCCCAAGTATAACCAGCGCCAAAAGCAGTTAAAATAATGTTATCGCCTTTGGTAAATTTGCCTTCTTCAATTGCTTCACATAATGCAATAGGAATAGTAGCAGCTGTTGTATTACCGTACTTATGAATATTAATATACATCTTCTCCATTGGTAATTTCATTCTTTCGGCGCATGCTTCTAATATTCTTCTATTTGCTTGATGTGCAACTACTAAAGAAACATCATCAACTGATAAATTGTTGTGCTCTAAAGCAACATTAATTGCCTCAGGCATTCTTTTAACAGCATTTTTAAATACTTCTCTACCATTCTGATAAGGTAAATGCATTCTATCTTTAATAATATCCTCATCAATCCTTAAAGGATTAAAAACAGAACCAGGTGCTTTTGCTGTCAAATGTTCAACACCATCACCATCCGCGTATAAATGCGTGGATAAAATTTGACTTTCATCGTTTGATTCTTGCAGAACTACTGCCCCTGAACCATCACCGAATAATACTCCTGTAGCTCTACCTTCTGGAGTTCTATCGATAATTGTTGACATTAAATCTGAGCCAACTAGTAAAATATTACTATATTTACCAGATTTAATGTATTGGTCTCCCATCTCTAATAAATATATAAAAGCAGAACATGCTGCGCTAATATCATAAGCAGGAATATTTTTTTTAATTCCAAGTTTTCTTTGAATAATTGGTCCCATTCCTGGAAAATTATAATCAGAGCTAACTGTCCCAACAATAATTGCATCAATATCATTTGGTGATATACCTGCATTTTCAATTGCTTGAACACATGCAGGTAAAGCTAAATCAGAATTTGGAGTTCCAGGAAGAACCCATCTTCGTTCTTTTATACCAGATCTTGTTTGAATCCATTCATCTGTTGTATCCATCATCTCTTCAATATCATGATTTGTCACAATATTATCAGGAACATTAAATGCAATACCTGCTATTTTTGATTTCTTCATAATAATTTTTTGAGCTGATCTATAAGCCGGGTTCTGTACATCTATAGATGCGATGACTATTTCTCTCTATCTTATATTTCTATAAAACTCTAGCAATCTACCCTTCCCTCAATTGATACGAGCAGTATCTCGGGTCTACGTGATCTTGCACCTAGTGGGGTTTACCAGCTAATAATGTTACCACTATTACTGGTGGTCTCTTACACCACCGTTTCACCCTTGCCATTTACTGGCGGTTTACTTTCTGCTGCACTGTCCATATTCTCACGAATCCCACCTGTTAGGTGGCACTATGCTCTTTGGTGCCCGGACTTTCCTCTCAATAAATTGAGCAATCATCCAATCAGCTCTTGTGGATATAATAAGGGATAGATATTGAATTTAGAAGAAAAAAATTAATTTTCTAATTTGTAAAGAAATCTACTGCAGTTACCGCAAAAAACGATATTTTGAGATAATGCCTCATTGATACTTTGTGGAGGGACCATTGCACCACAACCTTCACAACTACCGTCTAAAATTTCAGCTACAACTAAACCTTTTCGGGCTTTATAGATCTCAGCATATTTTGACATTGTATTAGAATCTATACCTTGAGAAACCGACTCTCTTTCGGACTTTAATGCGTTTTGTTCTTCTGAGACTTCTTGCATTTTAGCGTTTAGAGCATCTTTTTTAGCATTAAGTTCAGAAATAATTCCATCCAGAGAAGATTTATCTTCTTCAATTTCTTTAGCAAGCTCTTCTTTTTTGCTCATAAGATTAATAAGCTCATTTTCTTTTTCAGTTAAAAGATTTTTCTCAAAATCGATTGTTTCCATCATAGCATCATACTCTTTATTTGTACTAATAGAACCATCAATGAGTTTATCTTTTAAAGAATTAATTTTTCCAGAAGTAGTTTCAACTAAATTTTCATTGGTACTAATTAATACAGATGTTTCTTTAAATTCATTTTCTTTATTCTGAAGTGATGATTTAATATCATCTTCTTTTTGAGTAAGCTCTTCAACTTTTGTGGGTAAATCACCAAGCAGTTTTTCAATCTCAAATAATTTATTATCAACTTCTTGTAATAAGATTATTTGATTAATTAAGCTCATTAAATAGGATTTCCAAGATTTGTCTTCATTTCGAAATGAATATATTCTAAATACATAATAAAAAAAACATTTATTATAAGTTTAAATAATTATATTATTCCTCGTGTCAAATTTTGAGAAATTAAAGACTTTTGAGCCTCTTGCATCTAGTCTAACAATTAAAGATTCCCCTATTCATGGATTGGGTCTTTTTGCAATAACTGAAATATCATCAGACACTGAACTTGGAATATCACACGTAAAAGATGATAGATTTTCTCACGGATATATCAGAACTCCTCTAGGCGGATTTTTTAATCATTCAAAAAAGCCAAACTGTAAAGCAGTGTATGATGGAGATTTTATTAAAATTATTACTTTATCAAACATAAATTCAGGTGATGAAATTACCGTTGATTATACAAAACATGATTGGATAAAAAAAAACCAATGAAGAACTATTTATTTACATCTGAATCCGTCACAGAGGGGCATCCTGATAAAGTCGCAGATCTAATTTCAGATAATGTGGCAAATTATTTAATCAATCAAAATGAGAGTTATAGAGCTGCTATCGAGACAATGGTTTCATCGAATATGGTAACAATTGCTGGAGAAGTTAAAACGAGCTTAATTGATAACACTGACTCAATTGAAGAATTAGTTAGGCAAACGGTCAAAGATATCGGTTATGAACAAGAAAACTTTCATTGGAATACATTATCTTTTAAAAACTTAATTCATAATCAAAGTATTGACATCGCAAAAGGAACTGATAATTTCGGAGCTGGTGATCAAGGAATGATGTTTGGATATGCTTGTAATGAAAATGATTCATTTATGCCAAGTGCAATTTACTATAGCCATAAAATTACGAAAGCACTCTCAATTGCAAGACGTAATGGAGAAAACTGGATGGGTCCAGATGGAAAAGCGCAAGTAACAATCGAATATAGCAATGTGAACAAACCTATAAGAATATCAAACGTAATTTGCAGCACCCAACATAGTGAAGATTTAAAAGATAATCCTGCTGAAGTTCAAAAAAGAATAGAGCAAATTATCAAGCCAGAATTGGGTGATATGTGTGATAATAATACTATCTTTCAAGTAAACCCAACTGGTAATTTTGTCACAGGTGGACCAGATGGTGATACAGGAGTTACAGGAAGAAAAATCATTGTAGATACATATGGTGGCTATGCACCTCATGGTGGAGGAGCATTTAGTGGAAAGGATTGCACAAAAGTCGATAGAAGTGGAGCATACATGGCACGATATCTAGCTAAAAATATTGTAGCTTCAGGAGTTTCTCAAAATGCTACTATTCAACTTAGTTACGCTATAGGTGTTAAAGAGCCTGTATCACTTTATGTCTATTGTGACGGTAAAGTTAGGAATGATATATCAGATTGGATTTATCAAAATATTGATTTGACACCTTTAGGTATTATTAGAAAATTTAATCTATTTAAATTAGACCTAAGCGAAACTACAAATTATGGTCATTTTGGTAAAAACCATCTTGCTTGGGAAAATACTGATATGGCAAATCAATTAAACTTTTAAGAGGAAAAATGAGATTACAAACAACTGAAACAAACAAATTAACTAAAACAACAGATAAAGTGATAAATCAATCCAAAAAAATTGTTGAGTCTTTACCATACAAAATTAAAGACATTGCATTAGCAAAGTTAGGTAGAGATAAGATTGAAATTTCTGAAAAGGAAATGCCAGGCCTAATGGAATTAAGGAAAAAATATTCTAAATCTAAACCTCTGAAAGGTTTTAGGCTTACAGGATCATTACACATGACAATAGAAACAGCAGTGTTAATAGAAACCTTAAAAGATCTTGGTGCCGATATTAGATGGGCAAGTTGTAATATTTTTTCAACACAAGATGAAGCTGCAGCAGCGATTGCAAAAACTAAAACTCCAGTTTTTGCATGGAAAGGTGAAACCCTTGAAGAATATTGGGATTGTACGCTACAAGCTTTGACATTTAAAAATAACTTAGGTCCAAATCTTATTGTTGATGATGGTGGTGATGCGACACTGCTCATTCATAAAGGATATGAATTAGAAAATTATTATAAAAAACACAAAAAACTTCCAAAAATAACTTCTACAATTGAAGAAGAAATTGTTATTGAAAAACTTTTAAGAAAAGTACATAAGAAAAATCCAAATCATTGGCATAGTATTGTGCCTGATATCATAGGAGTTTCAGAAGAAACAACAACTGGCGTAGCTAGATTACAGAAAATGGTAGAAGATGCTACTTTACTGTTCCCAGCTTTCAATGTAAATGATGCAGCAACTAAATCTAAATTTGATAATTTATATGGATGCAGAGAATCTTTAGCTGATGGTATTAAGCGCTCAACGGAAATAATGCTTGCAGGAAAAACTGTTGTTGTTTGTGGCTATGGAGATGTTGGTAAAGGTTCAGCGCAATCTATGAAGTCGTATGGTTGCAAAGTTATTGTAACTGAAATTGATCCAATATGTGCACTTCAAGCAGCAATGGAAGGATTTGAAGTAAGAAGATTAGAAGATGTTTTAAATAGAGGAAATATTTTTGTTACAACTACAGGTAATAAAGATATTATCACCCTAAAACATATGAAAAAAATGAAAGACCAAGCTATTGTTTGTAACATTGGACATTTTGATAATGAAATTCAAGTGGATGCCTTGAATAAATCAAATGCTAAGAAAGATCAAATAAAACCTCAGCTTGATAGATATACTTTTAAAAATGGTAAACAAATTTTTATTTTGGCTGAAGGAAGATTGGTAAATCTCGGTTGTGCTACTGGTCATGCTAGCTTTGTAATGTCAACTTCATTCTCAAACCAAGTTTTAGCTCAAATATTTCTAGCAAAAAATAAACCAGCAACTGGGATATATGATTTACCTAGAAAATTAGATGAAGAAGTTGCAAGAATACATTTAAAACACTTAGATGCTGATTTAACAAAGCTGACAAAGAAACAGGCAGATTACATAGGTGTTAATATAAATGGTCCATTTAAAAAAGATGAATATAGATATTAATTATCTTGATCCAACTTTAAAGAAAACTACAAAAAAGGTTTTAAAAAAAATTTTAATATCTTGCAAAAGCGAGAAGTTGTCTACGTATTGAATATCTAAATTAAGTTTATGTAAATAGTCATCAAAATCAGATACGTATCCATGCTCAACTTGAGCTAAGCCAGTGATTCCCGGATTTACCTTATGCCTTATATTAAATTTTTCTCCGTATTTTTCATTCAAAACTTTAACGAAATGAACTTGCTCTGGCCTTGGGCCAATAAGAGACATTTGTCCAAATAAAATATTTATAAACTGCGGAAGTTCGTCAATTCTAAATTTTCTTAAAAAAATACCTAGCTTGTCAATTCTTTCATCATCCTCAGATGTAAAAAGATTATTTTCAGATGAAGAATACATTGTTCTAAATTTTATAATTTTAAAAATCTTACCTTTATATCCCACCCTGTCTTGAATGAAAAAAATGTTTTCTTTGGGATTAAATACCTTGATTAAAAATGAAAAAGAGAAAATTAAAATTATTAAAATCGGAGAAATTATTACTAAAAATAGATAGTCTAGAACTTTCTTGATATTTTTATAATGCATAAAAAAATATAAAATGATTAGTTAAGAAAAAAAATTGTTTATATTGATAGTATAATGGCTAAAAAAAAATATATAGTTACAGGTGGAAGTGGCTTTATTGGAAGTCATATTGTTGATAAGCTTATAAATGAAAATCATGATGTAGTTGTTATTGACAATAATTCAAACCAAAGAGATCCAATTATTAATCCAAAAGCCATATATCATAATCTTGATATTTCAAATTCAGATAATGAAAAACACGTTGAAGATATTTTACAAACATCTTCTGGTGTTTTTCACTGTGCTGCCTCGATTGATGTACAAGAATCAATTGAAAATCCCTATAAATATGAGAAAAATAATACAATTGGAACTTTAAATATTCTCAAGGCTGCTGTTAAAACTAATACAAAAAGAGTTATTTACTCATCCTCTGCCGCAGTATATGGAAATACTGATAAAGTACCAATTAAAGAAGACACCGCAATTAATCCTATATCGCCGTACGGTGCACAGAAGTATTATGGAGAAGTTATGTGTAAGGTATTTAGTGAATTACATGGACTTGAGACCTGCTGTCTAAGATATTTTAATGCATTTGGAGAGAGACAAAAAATATCTGGTGCTTACGCGACAGTAATTGGGATATTTAAATATCAAATTGAAAACAATTTACCATTAACAATTACTGGAGATGGTGAACAAAAAAGAGATTTTATTTACGTTAAAGATTTAGCAAACGCTAATTACTTATCTATGATGTCCAATAGTGAGTTTTATGGTGAGGTTTTTAATTTAGGTTCCGGTTCAAATTTCACTATAAATGAAATCGCCAACTGTCTGGAAAGTGAAAAGAGGTATATTCCTGCAGTAAAAGAACCAAGAGAGTCATTAGCACTTATTGAAAAAGCTAATCAGCTTCTGAATTGGTATCCATCTACCAATGTGGAAAATTGGATAAAAGATAATTTAAAAGTTTGAATTATTTTTAAATGAAGCATACTGAGCTTCATAGTCATATTTTATCTTAAAATTGTTTTTTATGTTATCAATAGTTTTAGACAAAAGTTTTCTATTAATAATTATTTTTTCAATTAAACTATTTACCCCATCATAATCATCATTTTTAAATGACCAACCAAAATTATTTTCATTTATTATTTTAGCTGCTTCTCCTGATCCAATGTACATAATTGGTAAACTATAATTTAAGTAATGAAATAGTTTTGATGGTAACGCACCGTGAATGGATTGCTTAAGTTGAACTAAACCAATATCTGCAGAAATTAATCTTTGGTTAAGTTGGTTTCTAGAAATAAAATTATGGACCAGAATGTTGTTTATATTATTTTTTTTGATATAATTTATAATTTCTTTTTTTTGAGAACCTTCACCATAAATATGAAAAACTAGGTCCAAATTTTTAAAATTTATATTCATACATGTTTGTAAAATATTCTGAGCATGTCCTAAAAGACCAGCATAGATAATTGTTAGCTTTTTATTGCTTGTACTGACTTTAGTTTTAAAATCCGATGTAGGAACATTATAAAAAACTATAACATTCTTATTTTGTAAGATTTTTGAAATATATTTTTTTGATTCAATTGACTGGGTCATAATTAAATCAGAATTACTATAGTTAAAATGCTCAATTTTTTTAAGCAATGAATAAAATAACCCCCTTTTAAATACTCCCAATTCAAGGCCAGATTTTGGCCACAAATCTGAAACATTTAAAATAATTTTTTTTCTAAATAATTTTTTAAATATAAAAATAGAAAAAAAGGATGTTACCAATGGGTGACCCTGAACATATACCTTTTGATGCTTTAAAAATAAAAAAACTGGTATGAATAAAAATAGATAGAATGAAAAATTTATCATTGAAAATAATCGCAATAAAATATTTTTACTATTACTCTGAAAAACTGGAAATCTAATTATTTTGAGATTACCATTATTTTCAAAAAACTTTATCTTACCTTTTAGTGTATAAAGAGGCATCACAGTAATAACAAAAATTTTTTTGTAATCTTTAAGCGCTCTTTTTGCTAAAGAAGTAATTCTTTGTGAAGCTGCTCCTATTTCCGGTTCAAAAAAGTGTGTAATAAGTATCATATTAATTTTTTGATTTATTTTGATCAAATATATTGATTTCAATTAAGCTTTCTTTTGAAAAAATCATTTTTAATTTTTTTGAATTCTTTAAAAGATTAAAGCCTTCAGCGTAACTATAGTCTTCTACTTTTATTTCTTTAAAACCGCTGAATTTAATTTCTGCCATTGATGTCATGATAGAATTTTCACGAACTTCAATATCTATTGATGGGTGAAAATGTAAATATGAATAATTTAAATGATCATTATTAACAACATCTTTTAATAATATTTTACTTTCGTAAAAATTTATTTCCCTTTGGTGATATATATTCTTTTGAAGAGAAATATATTGAGCAATAATTTGATGATCATTTTCTTGAATAATTTTTGGATTTACTCTTTTTGCTACCCGAAAATTTGACCAGATTTCCGACTGTTCTTGTCCGTTTATGCTCACCGTATTATGTGAAGAAGTACTCTTTTCTTTAAGTCTTCTTTTCGAGAAATTATAAGTAGAAGTACCCGTATCAACAATGAATGGTATTTTTTCTATATAAAGTATGAAATTGAAAACATCATTATGTCCATGTCCAGGATTGAAAGCGGGACCAATTTGAGCTGAATCAAAAAATAGTTCATACTTATTTTTCTTTTTGAATCTATAGCCTGATTCACATAATCTATCCAAATTAGGTTCGATATCTATATTACTAGCATAATTTAAAATATCTCTTGTTGATGGGTAAATTCCAAATGAGCAATCATTTACCGTAGGAATATCTCCATTGCTAAAGGTTATTTTTTCTAACCATCCGAGCATTATTGATAATTTACTTTTGATTAAATTTTTAATATTAGGATTAATAATATCACTGCAATCTAAAAAATAATACAAATCTAGTAAACGATGTGAAATATGTTGATGATACATAGGACTGAGTTCAAAATGAGCACCATCAATCATAATTTGTTCTTTTAGTTGACTATTGAGGATCAATTGCCCTTTTTCAAAGATTTTTTTATCATTAAATAAAACTGAACCAAAAATTAAAGCAAAAGAGTTTTCTAATAGATGATTTGCTCGAAGATGATATTCTAAATTATGATTTAAGTATTTTAATTGAAATCTTAAGCTACTTAAAAACTTCTTTTTAAAATCTTGATCAAAAAAATTATTAAAATGAGTATACAATTTCACCCAAGAGATTATTCTGTTTGATACGACATATGAGTTCCAAATATTATTATCGTATTTATTATTTTTTAAATCATTTTTATTAATCCAATCTGTAATAATTTCTTGAATCAATAATGATTTTGATTCAGCGTTTGTACTCTTATCATGTATCAATGATAACAAAAAATTATGGTAGTTAAGGTTGTATTGCCATAAAAGATTGTTTTTAAAAATTTTGTTATTTTTCCATTCTATGTTTGACTCAAACTGAATTTTCTGATTCAAAAAATTAAAGCTGTATTTTTTTATATTTTTATAATCCTTTTTTTTAACTTCAAAAGGCCATTCAAGTGTAATATCACTTATCTCTTCAGGTTTGATTTTTTTAAAATTTAACCAGTAATAAAATTTGCTAAAAAATTGGAAAAAAATAATTTTAAATATATTTATTATTTTAAAAGTTATTTGATTCAAAGATAAATATCTTAAGGTTTGGTAATACAAAACAAGTATGTAAAATGGATTCTTTGTCATAAAGAAAATTTAGCCTTATAAGATTAATATAAAAATTGTAAGTTTCATATCACTAATGAAATTAATACTCCTTAGACACGGCCAAAGTGAATGGAATCTAGAAAATAGATTTACTGGCTGGGAAGATGTTAGCTTAACTAAAAATGGAGTTGAGGAAGCTAAATTTTCAGGAGAGGCTATCTTAGATAATTCCTACAATATAAAGCATATTTACACCTCCAATCTAAAAAGAGCAATTGAGACTGCCCACATTGTATCAGATATTATAGCTTTTCCAAAACACAAAATTCAATATGAATGGAGACTTAATGAAAGACACTATGGAGCACTTCAAGGTTTAAACAAAGCAGAAACAGCTCTAAAATATGGCGAAGCACAAGTGAAGATATGGCGAAGAAGCTTTGACATTCCACCTCCTAAACTTGATAAAAATGATAAAAGAAATCCAAACAATAATTCAGAACTAAAAAAATTAAATAATGATTTGCCAATTGGTGAAAGCTTGAAAGATGTTATCAAAAGATTAGATCCATTCTTAAATGATTTTTTTGGAAAAATATCACAAAATGAAAAAGATTGCGCTGACAGTTATGATTATTTAATTGTTGCTCACAGCAATTCACTTAGAGCAATTGTAAAAATTTTAGAACAGTTATCTAATGATGAAATAATTGATATAAATATTCCTACAGGAGTACCTCTTGTATATGAAATAAATCATAATCTCCAAATTATTAATAAAGAATATTTAATTGATGATGATTCTTTAGCAAGAAAGCAAGAAATTGTAAAAAATCAAGGAAAGGTAAAATGAAATTAGACTTCTCAAATATAAATGCAATTGTTATTGGAGATTTGATGATAGATAATTATATAATGGGAACATCAACAAGAATTTCTCCAGAAGCTCCTGTGCCAGTTATTTTACCTAATAATATATTTTCAAAATGTGGTGGAGCTGCAAATGTTGCCATGAACCTATCTTCTCTGGGAGCAAAAGTATCTTGTGTTGGTGTAGTAGGAAATGATATTTGGGGAAGCAAACTAATTGAAATATTAAGTGAGCAAGGAATTAACACTGAAAATATTGATAGAGTTGAAAATTTTTCTACCACTTTGAAACAAAGAATCTATTTAAATAATAAACAGTTTGTCAGAGTTGATAATGAAGTGTTTCTCAATGATGATTGTAATTTTATGAAACAAGACTATAGTAATTTTGATTTAATAATTCTTTCAGATTATAATAAAGGTGTTTTGACTAAACCTTGGTTTAAAAAACCTCGCAATTCATTGGTATTACTAGATCCAAAAAAAACTCATGTTAACTTTAATGAGTGTGATATTATTACTCCGAATCTGAACGAATTAAAAGAATTATCAGGAGAAAATGTTGTGACAAATAAAGATATAGTCCAGAACTGTAAAAAAATATTAAATAAATACAATCTGGAATATATACTAGCAAAACAAGGTGATAAAGGAATTACAATAGTTGGTAAAGAAAATTTTTGTGAGAATATTGATGCAAGAAAAGTGAAGGATGTAGATGTTACTGGAGCTGGAGATACGGTCATTTCAAGCTTTGGTTTAGCTTATGCATTATCTGGTAATATTTTAGAATCAATCAAATTTGCAATTAATGCTTCAGCTTTAGCTGTAAGTAAATCAGGAACTGCTACTGTTACAATTGACGAGATAAATAATTATATTAATAATAATGGATAAATCTTTCGCAGAAAAATGTATTAAAAAGCATATTGATGCACTTAATAAATTTGATATAAACCAAATTTATAAAGTCGCTAGCTTAATAATTGAATCTATTGAAAATAATTCAACGATTTTTTGGTGCGGTAATGGAGGTAGTGCTTCGCAGGCAAACCATTTATCTGCAGAACTTATTGGTGGCATGCAAAAAGAAAAAATTGCTCCATTCAAGTCAATGTGTTTAAATACTGATAGTGCATTTATTACTGCTTGGTCAAATGATGATAAATTTGAAAACATTTTTAAAAGACAATTGGAAGCTAATGGTAATAAAGGTGATGTCCTGATTGGATTATCGACAAGTGGAAATTCTTTAAATATAATAGAAGCTTCTAAATATGCAAAACTAGTAGGAATTAATGTGATTTCTTTTACAGGAAATAAAGGAGGGAAATTAAAAAATCACTCTGATATTAATATCAATATTGATTCAGATAGTACTCCTAGAATTCAAGAAATTCATATTTTGATTGGTCATATCATATGTGATTTAGTTGAACAACATTATAAATTGTAAGATAATTTAAAACCTAAATTTTTATCTACTTCCCCGTTTAAAAATATTGCAATTAAAAGATTATCATATTTTTTCCCAATTTGAATTGAATACTTTAGAGAATCTTTAGTATCTATTTGCCTCGAGAGAAGTAATTTATATTGAATTACTTGCTCTTTAAACGATTGAATTCCAAAATGTATTACCTGCGAAGGATTTGGAATTAAATTATTGATAAAAGGATTCCCAATTACATTTCCTCTATAGCTCCATCCAAGGGTATATTCAGTATGATTATAATAACTATCATTTACGTAAGGTGGATCTCTATCTTGATTTGACGTATTTAAATATTCAATAAGGTAATCAATTTTATATCTTAAATCTGTGAACTCAAATCCCCATAATCCATCGGTTCTATTTGCAAATCTAAGTCCACTTGTATCTTCGAAAAAGTGTTGATAATAAAACTTCAAATTATTGTTTTGATTTTTTTTAATAATATAAAAATCCCATATACCTAAATGATTTCCTAGTGCATTTGCATGCATTTGACCATCTTTTTTTCTACCATCTCCGCTAATAAAAACTTTCATAAAATCTTTAAAAGTATTTGGAAAATCACCATTATTTTTAGTGCTTCCAGCCCAAACTGCTTCGTGAACCAAACCTATACCAAATTCATTTTTACCATCTCTTTTTAAATAGAAAAATTTTTCATGTAAATAAGGAGAACTTTTATATGTGTTATTTTTATCTAGAACTCCATGAGCAATTCCATAATCAAGTTTAATATTTTTATTTCCTAATTTTGATACACCTAAAAATCCAATCTTTGGTATTGGTAATGCATTTTTACTTATAAGCATAGAGCCTGACGAAAGTTCATCATTTAGATAAGAGCTAAAATCTCTATAATATCTACCTAATTTTAAATTATAGTTTTGCAAAAATTCTATATTGATAAAAGTTTCACCTAAAATTATTTCTTCTTCATTTATATATGATGATACTAAAAAATCATATTTATCAAATTGTTTTTTTATAGAAAATGAAAGATATGATTGGGCTGGGTTCAAACCATTATTATTTTTCTTTGACCACCAGCTCGCTTGATCAGAATCGTTTATTTCAAGGGATACTTGATTTAAATCTTGTCCAAAAATTATAGACAAAAGAAATATAAACACTAATTTTTTTCTCATTTACTGATTCATAAGGACTGGTTTTACGTAAAATTTCCAATCCATTACTTCAATTTGAGAATGTTTAGTTATTTCAAAAGATTTATATTCCTTTGAAGGTAAAACCCTTAATTCTTTTCCATTTACCAGTAAATCTAATGGCATTGTAAAATTATCATTAATATTATTCCATCGATAAAAAAACTCTTCATCAGTTTGATAATACTCTAATTCTGGCTGGTTGGGTGAATAAAAGTATTGTTGAGCAAAATACCAGTAGTCTTCACCTGTTTTATTATACACCTTTTTAAAAAAATCATTTGTGTTGGCAAATCCTTTTGCATTTTCTGTCATAAATTCTTTTAAAATTTCAAACCAAATTTCATCATTTTTTATTACGCTTCGTAAAGTATGCATTACCCATGCACCTTTCATATAAGTATCACCGTGAAGAGCCCAATGATTTTCATTTTCTCTTCCAACAATTGGTATTTCGTTAACAATTCTATTTTTAAGTGTATTTAAGTAATGAACTCCAACTTCGTAACTATTAAACTTATCTTCAAAATAAATCGCTTCTGAATAAACTTGCAAACCTTCATGAATCCAAATATGTGTTGGATCCGATGCTGTAACGCTATTACCAAACCATTCATGACCTGTTTCATGGATAATAAGAGGATCCATAACTCCGTACATTGGCCAACTTTTACTTCTAACTCCATTATAAATACTGAATCCATTACCATACGTGACCGCAGATTGATGTTCCATTCCTAAATATGGTACTTCAACTAGTTTATAGCCATCTTCATACCATTGATAATCGCCAAAATATTTTTCATAAAATCGTATAACTTCTTTTGATTGAGTAAAGTAATTTGATGCAAGTTCTTTATTATAATCCAGAACATAGTGGTTCATATCATGAACTTTATCACCTTTAATTAAAGTATCTTGGACTGCTACATAATTTCCAATTTGTACTGAAATATTATAATTATTAATTGGGTTGCTAACAAACCATTCATAAGTGGATTTATCTCCATTATTAACAACACTCTTTAATTTACCATTACCCACAGCTACCATATTTGATGGAACCGTATAAGCCATTCGAACACTATCACCTTCTGCTGTAATATGATCTTTATTTGGCCACCAGATTCTTGCACCCTCACCCTCGCATGAAACAGCAATCCAGTCTCTTCCATCTTTATCTTTTGACCATGTAAACCCTCCTGCCCATGGGGGATTATCTGCGCTCTGTGGAATTCCTTGATAAAAAACTGTAAACTCAAAAATACTATCTTTTTTTATAGTTGAAATAAAATCAACTAAAACTGCATCATGTTCTCTCGAAAAAGATAATTCATTTCCTTTATGGGTTACTTTTTTAATACTTAAATTTTCTGCTAAATCAACCTGCAATGAATTTAAATCTTTAAAACTTTCAGCTTTTATTGTGACATATCCATCTATTGATTTTTTTTCAATATCAAAATCAATATTTATGTCATAAAATGAAACTCTATATGATGAACGATTGTCATTTAAATTTCCTATTAAATAATTGTTAGGCGTTAATTCTGGTAGCTCATATTGGTTTCCGTGAGGTCTGCCTTCCTGACAAGACAATAATGTTAATGAGGCTAAACTAAAAATTATTTTTTTCATAATAGGTCCTTGTTTTAAATACATTATTAGCAAAAATGATATAGTATAAAATAATACAAAAAAGGAACCATAAGACAATTGCAAATGCTTCTTTAATTAGAAATAAAATGTATACAATAGCTAAATAAATAAGCCATTTCATCCATGTTGGTTGTGACCACAATTTTAGTAAAGAATTCATCCTTTATCCTCTTTTAAAAAACTATAATACTTCATTGATTCATTATAAATAGAATCATATTTATTCTCAATGTTAATATCTTTTTTTTCATATTTTTGAAATCCAGAAGTTTTTATTACGTTGTCATACCAGCTTTTCCACCAAATACCATCATTTTCATGATTACCTGTCTTCCATTTCAACATAGACTTGTCAAATTTAATATTAATTTTCGCACACCAAGCTGATAATACCTTTTCAGGATGTCTTAATAGTTCACTTGAATTAATAATGATATATGATTTATTTATTTTTTTAAGGTATTTTATAATTTCATATTGTTGGGGGTATCCTAATTCTTCAACTGAATTCAATTTATTTTTTTTGGAATAAGAACTAATTACTTCTTTTGGATGTCTTAGTAAAATGCAATTTTCACAATTATTCACCCAATTAATATTATTTAAATCGAGCATATGGTGAGCCATATGTTTCTGATACCAAATTTTTTTATCTTTGGGAATTTTATTAATAAGGTAATTAACAACCTCATCATATTGTGAGGGGTAATGATTTATAATTTCCTCATATTGAGGATGTTTTAACTTAGTTTGTTTTAAATAATATGCATAAAATGGTTCATCTGTTACAAATGTATCTTTTCTTGAAGACCATGATCTCATTAGTGCTGTTGAAATATTTCTTGGACCTGACCAACAAGCAACTATCATTGAGAAGATATGTATTGATTTATATATTGATTATATGAGGCTCTTATTTTATTAACTAAAGAGTTGGAGTTTGTTGAACTTAATTTATGCTTTTCGATTTTGGTTACGGGTATAATTCCTGCAAATGTTCCTGTAACAAAAGCCTCTTCACAATCTTTAATATCCTCAAAAGTAAAGTTCGTTTCAAGGCATGGAATTTCATTTATATGACATATATGAATTGCTTTACTCCTAGTTATTCCATTGAGACAAAATTTTCCAGTTGAGGTCCAAACTTGACCTTTTTTAATAAAAAAAAGATTGGTGGAATTGCAAGTGCTTATGTTGCCGTAAGGATCATTCATAATACCCTCATCGTATTTAAGCTTATTGGCTTCGATGCTAGCTAAGATGCAATTTAGTTTACTTAAGGTGTTATAATGTGTACTTAAAATATTTTCAGCAGGTCTAATTGTAGAGACTCTTCCAATGATTATTCCATTTTTATAAATTTCTGGGGCAGTTTTTTTGTATTCAGGTATAATTACAAAATTTATTGGGCCTACATTTGCGTTTGGATTTTGATATGGAGTAATTTTGTCACCTCTAGATACAACTAAGCGAATATGTACATCATCTGTCATTTTATTCTTAGATAATACTTTTTCAATTTCAAAAATAATCTCATCTTTTGATAAAGGAATATTTAGAGAAATTCCACGTGCACTATTGAAAAGTCTATCAAGATGTTCAGATATAAAAACAAGTTTAGACTTATGAAGTCTAATGCCTTCCCAAACTCCATCTCCTAGTAAAAATCCACTATCAAATACAGATATTTTTGCCTTATCTCTGGAAAATAATTCACCATTAATATTAATATAAATGTTTTCGTTTTTTGAGTTATGTATATAAGAATGACTGCTCATTTGTGGGCCCACAGGGACTTGAACCCCGAACCTGCGGATTATGAGTCCGTTGCTCTAACCAATTGAGCTATGGGCCCTTTTTATTTTTTAAAAATTTTTTCTCTGATTTTTGTAGCTGAAATTTCGCCTATATCTCTTGGAGGTTCATGCTCAATGATTTCGTAACCCACACCTCTACCATAATTTACTGATTCAATATCAGGTATTATAATGACTTTGACTTTATTTTCATAAATTAAATCGTAAAGCTCATTTTCAATATTTTTTTTTACTTCTTCAGGGTTATAAGGATTTTTATCATCTTGACTTACTTCGCGTATGCAAATCAAAACATTTTTACCTTCATTAAGTCTTTGATTTATGAGCCAACGATGACCATCATGCCATGGTTGCCATCTTCCTATAAACATTGAGTATTTCATTTTTTGATTCCTCTATAGTTTTCAATCCAGTATCAATTGCAAGATGTTCGCCAATAGGAACTTCATAATCCTTAGCGAAAAAATTTTCTCTACCTCTAACTTCTGATGTATGTAAATATACTTCTAAAAATTTAAAATCATTCTTTAATTCATCTCTTAAAAAACGATAAGGTGCTACGATAGAAACTATACAAAGATAATCTTTATTTGCCAAAAATCTCATTATTGATATTGCTGTGGAAATGTTTTTAATTCTTCCTTCCTTTGAATAATCTTGATTTTTGTTTATTAGTCTTAAATCATCACCATCAATATTGATGGTCTTTTGATGACTATAATGCTCTTTGAAAAAAGCAAGTAATTCATTTGCAAGTGTAGTTTTGCCACTTCCTGGTTGTCCTGTAAGCCAAATTATCATAAATATTTCTTAATTAAAGAGTTCTTTTCTATTTCTTATCGATTCGTATGTAGAAGAAATAATAAATGATAGAAGTAATATAAGCATAAGACTATCGACGAGTGATCTTCCAGACTTATAGGGTAAGATTTTTGCATTATCTAAAAGAAAAATTGATGAGGTTGTATCATTTTCATCAATTTTTGCCAGCTCTAGCTTGTCAGATAAGCTGATAAAAAGTGCACTGTGAAGATTGATTTCTCTCTGAATTCTCTCTCTTTGTAAAATAAGATTTGGTGAAGTTATATTTTTGTTTTTTTCCAAAAATTCTAACATATCATTTTCAGACTGAGTTAGGTTTCCTTGAACATCATCTAGTCTTCCACTAATAAATTTGATTTTTTCTTTTGCTTTTACTTCGGATACTTCATTTGAATAATTCAAGATTGAGGAGTAAGCACTTTCAATAATTTGGGTTGCAAGAGTCGAATCCTTATCTTTAACGGTTACATTAATTTTTTGTAATGATGTTCTTCTGTCCTCTGAAAAATCTAATGACCTAGATAACTTCTCTTTAGCATATAATTCCATTTTGTCTTCAATTGATAAATTATTTACCAATGAAAATCTCCTATTTATATTTGATAAAGTTGAGAAAGGATTTATTGAAAAAATTTTATCGTGTTTTATACCCCAATATTCAACTAAAGTTTGATTGGAGCCATTAATTTGATATTTGGTTTTGACAACATTATCTAAAAACTTATCTGATTTTAAAAAATTTGATATAGAAAATTTTAACTGATTACTTTCAGATGAAAATCCTCCAAAATTTTGAAGAATGCTCATTGAAGATGAAGTTTGATTGTCACTATAATTTGTATAAAATGAGATTTCTGCTCCATACTTTGGGGACTTAAAAAAGAAGTAGGCTGTAAAAACAATTAATAATATTAAATAATATTTAAAATAAGATTTAAAAGTCTTATAAAGAAAATGCATTAATGCGATTAAGTCAAATTTTTCACTATCAAAAATAGGTTTATATTTCACTTTTAAATTATCCATTAATCATTATTGTCTACTAAAATAAGAATTGCAGCAATATTAGCAAGAGTTGAAGAAAGATCTGCTATAAAAGTTGTAATATCAAAATCTGATGGCTCAGGATTAACTGGTACAAAAACTGTATCACCTGGGTAAACTCTCTTAGTTCTTCCTCTAAAAATATTTGCCTTGTCAATTTGACCATTAGATCTTAAAACATAAGATCTTTTTTTCAGACTATAGGGCTTGTATCCTCCAGCTAATTCAATTGCTTTTGACATTGAGATAGCATTTTTTGATATTGCAATTAATCCTGGATTGTAAATATTCCCTTCAACTTTAATTGTATTTTGAATTGGTAAAATATTTATTACCATACCGTCACTTACCATTAAATTTAAGTCAATATTTCCTAATTGAATTTCTTCTTTTATTTCAATACCATTTTCATCGATTGAAATAAAAGTTTGAACTATATTAATTGCATCCTTAGAACCAAATTCAGTTAATCCACCAGCTATATTTAAAGCCTCAGCAAGAGTTAGATCTTTGGACAAAGAAAATGTTCCAGGCTTTACTACTTCACCTTTTACTGTATAGGTAAAGCTATTTCGATAATTTATATTTTCGTAAACAAAGATCTTATCATTTGGCTCTAAATCGAAAGACGATGATGATGAGTAGCTTATAGTAAATTCTTTTCCATAAAATTGTTCGGATGTTTGTCTTAAAACTGTAATTTCATTTTTCAATATTGTTTTTTCAAAAATAGGATCATTAAATCCACCAGCAATATCAAGCACTTCTTTCAGTGTGCTGTTTGCAGAAAATCTGCCAGGATTTTTAACTCTACCAAAAACCTCTACCATTGAGTCGTTCGGAATAATTTTCATAACATCTATCTTGTTGACGCTCGAAAGATCTAATTTGATTTTATCATTAAAGTCAATATTTTGGCTAGAGGTTGCCTTGTCGTTACTTAGTCTGCTTTCTATAGGATTTATAGTTTCCAAAATAATAGATGTTGATGCAAGATTAGTGAATCCAGATGCATACTGAATTAAATCGGAAATTTCATCATTTTTTGAAATCTCATAAAAACCTGGTCTATTAACTTCACCAACAATATTTATTCTGTTTTGGATAGATGGAATGTGAATTACATCGCCATCGATAATTTTTAAATCCGAAAAATCGTTTTTACCAGAAATGAAAAAAGAGTAAAAGTCAATTTGACTAATGATTTTATTATCTCTTAATAAATGTATATTTCTTAAAGATCCATTGTCTTTAATACCACCAGATTGGACAATTGCAGTAAAAACATCTGAAAATGGATGAATTAAATGTATACCTGGATTTTCTACCTCACCTGTAAAATAAACATTAACAGATTTTAATCGACCGAGTTCTAGCGTAACATTTGTAGGATTATCATTGCTATTTATTGTTTCATAAATTTTAGACAATTCCTTTTGTAAAATAGATTCAGCCTCTTCTAATGTTGAATTAAGCAGACTAATAAATCCTAAGTTTTCATAAAAAATAGATCCATTTTTGTTGATTATAAATTTTTTCTGTGAATTATACTCACCCCAAGTAGATAAAATCACTTCATCCCCTGGACCAAGTCTATAATTCGAAGGAGTAGGTATATTGTCAAAGAAATTGATTTCTCTTGAAAAATAATCATATCCAAAATAATAAGGCTGTTTGTCAGAAGGACTATTAGATAAAGGGCTGATATTTGCAGTGGATATCTCTTCCTGTACAGTATCAACTTGTTCGACTAAATCAGTTTGTAACTCTTTTTTTAAACTATCAAGCTCACTATTAATGCCTCTTAATGAGCCTTGGGCAAAAACTGAATTTATTATAATTAAAAAAACTAAAATTATTCTATTCATTAGCGAAATTTAGTTGGAAAAACATTGTTTGCAAATATTTCTTTATAAAAAGAATTGTAGTTATGATTTGTTATTAAATGACAAATAATTTATTTTGACTACATACGATGGATACAGTAAAACAAATTGTTAGCTTTATTAATAAAGCAAAGTATAATAGAATTTTACTAGTAACTGGTAAAAACTCGTTTGTTAATACTGGTTTAAGTAAGAAATTTGAAAAGATAGATTGTTTTGATTCTTTTGTTCAATTCAATGATTTTTCTGAAAATCCAAAAATTGAAGATCTAAAAAAAGGTATAAATAGTTTTAACAAAAATAGATGTGAAGCCGTGGTAGCTGTAGGTGGTGGTAGCGTTTTGGATATGGGAAAATTAATTGCGTTTTTTAATAAAATTGAAGAAAGTGATATTAATTCATTGGTTGAATTTTCCAAAAACAAAGTTAGAAAAACTCCATTAGCCTGCATCCCTACTACCGCTGGGTCTGGTGCTGAAGCTACTCATTTTGCAGTTCTGTTTTCAGATGGAATAAAACATTCAATTTCTAATACATCTTTATACCCTGATAAAATTATTTTAGATCACACTCTTTCGATGAAGTGTTCATCCAGGCAAAAAGCAATAAGTGGATTGGATGCTCTTTCACAAGGAATCGAATCTTTTTGGGCAAAAAATGCCACAAAAGAATCAAAAGATTTTGCTATTAAATCAATCAAATTAATTTGGGAGAATCTTGCTGATTCAGTGCTTAATAATAGCTTAAGTGCACATAAAAAAGTTTTTGAAGGTTCGCATTTAGCGGGAAAAGCGATAAATATATCAAAAACTACTGCTCCGCACGCTTTATCTTATTTTTTTACTCAAAAACACAATATAAAACATGGACATGCGGTCTTTTTAACTTTGAGCAAGATATATTATCTTAACAGATGCAATGCTCTTAAATCTAAAGATAGTAAGTATGGGGAAATATTCCTTATTTTAGATAGTATTTTAGGTATTGAAAATAATCCTGAAGAAGCATTTAAAAACTTTTTAGATAAAATTAAAGTTGAAATTGACTTAAAGAAATTAGGAATCGATATTAAACAGGAAATAGACCAAATAAAATTAGAAGTCAATAAAGAAAGGTTTAAAAATAATCCTTTTTCCTTAGATATTGACGAAATTTTTAATACAAAGTTTTAAATAAAATTATGAAAAAAGTATACATTGCTTTAAGTGCTGACATAATCCATAAAGGCCATCTTAATATTATTTATGAAGCCAAGAAACATGGATCTGTTACAGTTGGAGTTTTGACTGATGAAGCAATTGCAAGCTACAAAAGATTACCCTTTCTTGATTTTGAACACCGCAAGCTTATTGTTGAAAATATTAAGGGAGTTAAAAAAGTTATTCCACAATCGACATTAGACTACGTTCCAAACCTTGAAAAATTAAAACCTGATTTTGTAATTCATGGAGACGACTGGAAAAATGGTGTTCAAAAGAAGACTAGAGCTGATGTGATTAAAACACTAAAAAAATGGAATGGAAAGCTAATTGAAATTCCATATACCAAAGGCATTTCATCAACTCAATTAAACGATGAGTTAAAAACTATTGGTACCACTCCTAATACCAGACTGAAAAGGTTGAGGCGTTTAATTAATGCTAAACCTCTAGTAAGAATTCTTGAATCTCACTCAGGTCTAACAAGCTTGATTGCTGAAAATGCTCATGTAATCAAAAAAGGTCAAAAAATTGAATTTGATGGTATGTGGTCTAGCAGCTTGACAGACTCTACATCAAGGGGGAAGCCTGATATTGAGGCAGTAGATATTACAACTAGACTACACAGCTTAAATGACAGTCTTGAATGTTCTACAAAACCATTTATTTATGACGGAGATACTGGAGGAAGAATTGAGCACTTTGTGTTTACAGTGCGAACTCTGGAAAGATTGGGTATTTCGGCTATTATCATTGAAGATAAAATTGGTTTAAAAAAGAATTCACTTTTTGGTACTGATGTTGATCAAACTCAAGATAGTATTGAGCATTTTTCTCAAAAAATTATATCAGGTAAAAAAGCACAAGTGACAAAAGATTTTATGATAATTGCTAGAGTAGAAAGTTTAATTCTTGGAAAATCCGTTGATGATGCGATTGAAAGAGCAGTTGCATACTGTAAAGCTGGTGCAGACGGAGTAATGATACACAGTAAAGAAAAAACTGGGAATGATATTAAAAAATTTTGTAAAGCATTTAGAAAGCTAAACAAAATAACACCAATTGTCGTTGTCCCATCTACTTACAATCACATCAAGGAAAAAGAATTTCAAAATTGGGGAGTTAACATTGTAATATATGCAAATCATATGTTGCGCTCTTCTTATCCTGCTATGAATAAAGTTGCAATTGAAATATTAAAAAACGGAAGGTCCTCTGACGTAAATGAAGATTGTATGTCCATAAAAGAAATTTTAGAGCTAATTCCAGGTACAAAATAAGCTATGATTGAACCTAAAGATTTCTATCAGTCTCTTAATGAAAATGGTATAGAATTTTTTACTGGAGTACCAGATTCTTTACTGAAATACATTTGCGCTTATATTTCTGATCATGCAGTTAGCGATAATCATATAATTGCAGCTAATGAGGGAAATGCAATTGCAATTGCTATGGGCTATCACATGGCTACCCAAAAAATTCCAATGGTTTATATGCAAAATTCAGGTTTAGGAAATACAATCAACCCATTGCTTTCATTAGCAGACAAAGAAGTGTATAGTATTCCAATGGTGCTAATGGTTGGATGGAGAGGAAAGCCTGGATTATCAGATGAACCTCAGCACATTAAACAAGGGAGGATACATAATCGTCTACTAGACGCAATGGAAATTCCAAATTTTCACCTATCAAGCAAAAGCAATTTTTTTAGTGTAATAAAGCGAGCAAAGGAAGTAGCAGAAAAAAATTCAGCTCCATCAATTATAACGGTTGAAAAAAATACTTTTAATAAATATGACTTAAATGTTAAAGAAAAAAATAATTTTAATATGACTCGAGAGGAAGCCATTGAGAAAATTGCAAAAATGATTAGTAAAAAAGATGTTGTCATTTCCACTACCGGCAAGGCATCAAGAGAACTTTTTGAATTTAGAAAAAAAATGTCTGATACTCATGAAAGGGATTTTTTGACAGTAGGTGGAATGGGTCATGCAAGTCAAATTGCATTGGGTATTGCTTTAGCAAAAAAAAAACGGATTGTATATTGCATTGATGGCGATGGTTCATTTTTAATGCATGCTGGTTCTATGGGAATTATTGGTAGTAAAAAACTGACAAATTTTAAGCACATTATTATTAATAATGGTTCTCATGATTCTGTTGGAGGACAAGCAACTGTTGCATTAGAAATAGATTTAGATAAAATTTCAAAAGGATTTAATTATACAAAAACTTTCAAAGTAGACAGGAAAGAAGATTTAAATGAAACATTTAATTCTTTCAAAAATTGTGTAGGTCCATGTCTTCTTGAAATATATGTTAATAAAGGTTCACGAAAAGATTTAGGAAGGCCCACTATATCTCCTAAAAACAACAAAAAAGACTTTATTTCATTTTTAGAAGACTAATGACATCTACAAAACATCAGTCTAATTCAAAAGAATTCAAAATTAAATCAGATGTAGATCAACTTGGAAAAACAATCATTGATGTAAACAAGTTAGCATCAAAATATAATTTGAAGATTTGGCTAGGATATGGGGCATTGCTTGGGATGGTAAGGGAAAAGAGACTTTTACCATGGAATAATGACGCAGAATTAGGATTTCACTTCGAAGAAAATTATCATAAAAAAATTATAAAAATTGCTGATGAATTATCATTATTGGGTTACAATGTTTATTTTTATTCAACTATAGGCTGTTTGTCCGTTAAAAAAATTGGTGTGGTAGTTAATTTAAATTGCTTCTGGAAAGAAAATGAATTTCTCGTTAGACCGCATGAAGAATGTGTTAAATGGTTTAACATTAAAAAATGGTCATTTTCACATTATATTGCGCATTATTCATACTGGTTAGCTAGATCAATGTCCATTCATACACAAAAAATATCTATACAAAAAATTCAAAATTCAACACGAAGTGAAATAGTAAAAAATATATTAATTACTATTAATAGAGTTATCCCAAAAAAAATTAGGACTTTATTACATAACATTTTTGTATCCATTGCAAAAAAAGCAGGAGCAAAATTCACAAAAACCGCTATACCTTCTCATTATTTTGACGAATTTGAAAAAATAAACCTTCTTGGAGAAGAAATAATTGTCCCAAAAAAGAAGGAGCAGCTTCTTGAATATATTTATGGAAAAAATTGGAAAATTCCCAAAGAAAATTGGTCTTTTTATGATAATAAAAATAAAAAAGAGTCCAATATCAAGTATATCAATGAAAGCTGGGATTATAAAAATGCTTTAATCATCTAATTTTATTTATGGTAAAGAAATTATTATATCTTTCAACAATTTATGCAGGTCTTTCTGCTTTGGTAAAAGGGATATCATTTATAGCAATTATATTGATTGCTAAATATTTTTCGACAGAACAATATGCTATTTTTGCTTTACTATTTTCAATTCATCAAGGTGTTGCAAGTTTTTCTATAGCTGGTATAAATGAGTCTGTGATTGGCTTCTTAAAAGAGAATAAAAGTCAAAAAAGCAAAGACGAGTTATTCTCAAATGTTTTAGTTACAACCATTCCGACAACACTGATTGTTTTTTTATCCGCAATGATAACGTACTACTTTTATCTAAAGCAAAAAAATCCTGAGATAATTTTCTTAGTTTTTCTATTTACTATTATAAGTGGTACACTTCTTTCATACTCAATTTTTAACTCCAAAATATTTCGTCTGAAAGAAAATCACTTTGGTGCGATAATGTATCTTTTTTTTCCGCAACTATTATTGTTTATCGTTGGTTCAGTCTCAATTTTTATTTCAAATAATATAAATTATTTTTTTATTTCTTCATTTTTCTCAATATTGAGCTTCATAGTAATATTGAAAATTTTTTTTAAGGAATTAAACTTACCTTTAACTATTGGCAGACATAGTAAAAAAATAATCATAAAGTCAATTCCTTACTATGCTATTGCCGTTCTTGGTTGGTTAGGAGGTTATGGAAATAACTTTATAATTAATATTTTTTTGGAAAAATATGATATTGCAGCTTTTACATTTATTTATACTTTAAGCGGAATATTATTATTGATATCTAACAGTCTAAATCAAGTATGGGCACCTAGATTTTATAATAGTTTTTCAAAAAAAAATTATAAATCACTTGAACAAAAAAATAGTTTTTTCTATGGAATTTTGAATGTTATCATTTCAATTACTGTAGCAGCAATAATTATTTTATATCCAACTGCTATTCGTATTTTTGGAGGAAATTTAGATGCCTATTCAAATATGCAATTTGAGTTGTATTTATTATTAACATCATTTATTATTTATACTCCCGTGTGGCACTATCGATTACATTATTATGTAAGATCATTTGGTAATAAATTAATGAAAATTAATCTACTCTCTTCTGTAGTTGGAATAGTTGCAACGATATTTTTTATAAAAAATTACGGCTCATTAGGAATTTACATTGGATTTATGTCTCACAATATTGTCAACTTATTGTGTATGATGTTTTTTTCAAACAGAGAATGGAATATTATTATTAATTGGAGCTGTTTCTGGTTAAGCCTATCAATTGGATTAACAGCTTTTTTATTGAATCAATTTTTAAATTCAATTCATGCATTTATATTTCTGATTTTCTGTATTTTTTTAACAATTATATTTTTTAACCAAAATAGATATTTGATTGATTAGTTATGAACCTTGTACTTTTTGCATCAATCATGAGCTTCTTTATCCAAAACCTTTTGGCATTTTTAAAATTTAGAAAAATTGTAAATCCTATATCTATTTTTACTGTTATACATTTTTTTCATAATTGGTCATTTTCTTTTTCAAGATATTTTAATGAATTTATTTTTTGGCGTGCTGATAATAATGTAACATATGATACAATTAATGAAGTTCTTTTTATTAACTTAATTGGTTCATGGGCATTTTTTACGGCAATATTGTTATTTGCAAAAAGTGCAGATTACAAAGTTTACACTAAATTGAATAATCTATCATATTTACTAAATGGCTATTATGCTTTATCAGCTATTTCATTATATAGAATTTTTATTAATTATAGTTCTTCACTTCCTTATGGTGCTGATCAAGCTCTTGATTCAATTTCAGCTTTTGACCCAATATCTAGATTGATTTTTTTTAGAGTCATTTTTTGCTCAATATATTTAATATGTTCCAAAGTCAGTATTAAAACATTTTTAAAAATATTATTTATTGAAATTTTTTTCTCGATTATTACTTTTGATAGAAAAGAAATACTATATATTGTGATGTCATTTTTTACTAAAATTTTAATTTCTTCCCAAGTAAATATAAAAAATGTTTTAAAATATTCCGCTATGGCTATTAGCGGGTTAATTTTTTTTACGTTCATACCCATATATAGATCAATTGATTATGTAGATGGATTTAGAAATATTTTGAATGAAACATTAGTTGTAATCACAGATTATGGTTCATATATATTATTTTATATTTTAAACCTTGCTAATTCAGAGGGTGTTCAAAATTGGGCATATCAATTAGTTGAAAATGGAGAAATGTCACTTCTTTATGGAAAATCTTATTTGCAAGCTTTTATTAATATGTTTGTTTTAAGGGTGTTTCAAGGAGAAACTATATCAAGTTGGCAAGCTGCTTATCATTTTAAAAACGTTGCATATCCTAATGTTGATAATCAAGGATGGGATTTTACATTTACTGCAGAAGCTATACAAAACTTTGGCTTTACATATTCCTTTATCAGTTTTTTATTTTTAGGCTTATTTATTTCTTATCTCTATTCCAATAGAAATAGAAGCGATCTCATACAAAGTTTATATATTTTTTCATGGCCAGTTTTAATAGTAGCTTTTAGAATGGATTCAACATCGATGTTTAGATTATATTCATATGTCTTTTTAACGTTCTTAATTTTTTATTTAACAAATAATACTCAAAAAATTGAAAAAGAAAATTAATATAGGAATTGATGCTTCCAGAAATAAATCTGGGGGTGCAAAAATACATTTAATTGGCATATTAAATGACATTCAACTAAAAAATAACATTAATGAAGTTCACGTCTGGTCATATAACGATCTTTTAAATGAATTACCTGACTTTCCTTGGCTAAAAAAACACTGCTCTTTGAATACTGAATTACCACTTTTAAGACAGCTATATTGGCAAAATAAAGTTTTACCAAAAGAATTAAAAAAAAATAATGTTGATATTCTTTTAAATACAGATGCTGGATCAGTATGTTACTTTAAACCCAGCATTGTAATGAGCAGGGATATGCTATCTTATGAACCAGGTGAAATGAAAAGGTTTGGATTTTCTTTTGCAAGATTGAGGCTCTTGGCTCTCAAATATGTACAAAAAAAATCATTATTAAACGCTGATGGAGTCATTTTTTTGACAGAATATGCATCAGCAATAATCCAAAATTTTACTGGAAAAATAAAAAATTATAAAATTATTAATCACGGAATTTCTGATGAATTTAGAATTGATAAAGACTATGCATCTAAGTCTAATTCAAAATTACAATTTTTATACGTATCGAATGTTAGTTTCTATAAACATCAATGGAATGTTGTAGAAGCTTTTTCAAAAATTTCAGGAAGAGAGTTCAAACTAACTCTTGCGGGAGGATTGGGTGCAGGTAAAGCTAAAAAACTCTTGGAAAAAAGTATCAATAAATCTGAGAAAAATATCGAATTGACAGGACATATTAAACATGAAGATGTGCCCAAACTATTAAAAGATTCGGATATATTTATCTTTGCTTCATCTTGTGAAAATATGCCTAATACTCTGGTTGAAGCCATGGCTTCAGGCATACCTATTGCATGCTCAAATCGTGGGCCAATGCCAGAAATTTTAAGAGATGGAGGTATTTATTTTGACCCTGAAAATGTTGATTCAATAAAGGATGCTCTTGAATTAATGATAAATGATACTGAAATGAGACTAAATCTTGCAACTAAGTCAAAACATTACTCTAATGATTATTCGTGGAAAATTTGCTCAGAAAAAACATTTAATTACTTGTCAGAAATATACTATAACTTTCACAAAAAATATGATGAATAATAAAACCATTAAATATCAAGTTTGCACTAATTGTGTTATGGACACATCAGATAGCAAAATCACGTTCGATGATAAGGGTGTTTGTGATCATTGTATAACATTTTATAACGATATTGAGCCAAAATGGGACACCGGAGATAAGGGTCACAAAGAACTTGAAAAAATTGTAGAAAAAATAAAAAACCAAGGCAAAAATAAAGACTTCGATTGCATAATGGGTATGAGTGGCGGTGTCGATAGTTCATATCTTTTGTATATGATGAAAGAAAAATATGATTTGAGGCCTCTTGTTTTTCACGTTGACGCTGGGTGGAATTCACAAATAGCCGTAAATAATATTGAGCGATTGGTTGATGGCTTAGGTCTTGATTTGTTTACAGAAGTTATTGATTGGGAAGAAATGAAGGATCTACAATTAGCATATTTCAAATCTGGTGTTCCTCATATCGATTCTCCGCAAGATCATGCTTTTTTTGCTACAATGTATAAGTTTGCATCCAAACATAAAATTAAAACTATTCTTACTGGAGGAAACTATTCTACCGAGTGTATCCGCAACCCCATTGAGTGGATGTATTATCAATCTGACTCAACTCAACTATTAGATATACATAAAAAATTTGGAAGTATTCCACTAAATAATTTTCCTGTTACGAATATATTATGGCATAAAATTTATCTTCCATACATCAGAAAAATTAAGACTTATAGACCTCTAGATTATATTCCATATATTAAAGAGGATGCAATGAATTTACTTGTTCAAAAATTTGGTTATCAAGAATATCCCCAGAAACATTTTGAATCTCGATTTACAAAATTTTACGAAAGTTATTGGCTCCCAGAAAGATTTGGTTATGATACCAGAAAAGTACAATACTCTAGCTTGATTGTTACCAACCAAATGACTAGAAAAGATGCATTATTAAAACTTCAAAATAAACCATATGATACTGAAACAATAAAAAATGATTTTGAGTACATTAGCAATAAATTATCTATAGATGTCAGTGAATTAAAAAAATATTTTCAAATGCCAAAAAAAACTTATAAAGATTATAAATCTCAAGAGCTTATTTACAATTTAGGTGCTATAGGAATGAGAATGTTAGGTTTAGAAAAGGGCGGAAAAAGATGATTGGTGTCATTGATTATGGTTTAGGAAATATTAGAGCATTTTCTAATATTTATAAATCATTTGATATTCCGCATAGAATTATAACTCAAAAGCATGAACTAAGTGGTATTGAAAAAATTATATTGCCCGGGGTCGGTGCTTTTGATGATGCAATGAAAAAATTTAATACTTCGGGCATGAGAAATACTGTAGAAAAAATGGTATTTGAAAATAAAATTCCAATCCTTGGTGTATGTGTTGGTTTACAAATGCTTGGAAATTCGAGTGATGAAGGCGTTGAAGAAGGATTAGGGTGGATAGATGCAAATGTAAAGGTCTTGGACACTGAGAAAGTATCTCACTCAACAAAATTACCTCACATGGGATGGAATACAATAAATATTATAAATAAAGAGGAGCTTTTATTCAATGGCATACATGATAAAAAACGTTTTTACTTTTTACATTCTTATTATTTTGACTGTAATCATGAAGAAGATATTCTAACTCTTACTAATTATGGATTTAATTTTGCTAGTTCAGCTAAAAAAGGAAATATTTATGGTGTTCAATTTCATCCTGAAAAGAGTCTCGAAAATGGAGAAAAACTATTATTTAACTTTGCAAAAATATAAATGCTACATCCAAGAATCATACCAAATTTACTAATTCATAAAAAAGGACTTGTTAAAACTGTTAACTTCAAAAATCCCAAATATGTTGGAGACCCTTTGAATGCTGTAAAAATTTTTAATGAAAAATCAGTTGATGAGTTAATTGTAACGGATATAGATGCTTCGGTTAAAGGTGATGAACCTGATTATGAATTGATTGAAAAAATAGCTATGGAATGTAGGATGCCACTATGTTATGGGGGTGGAATTACTAATGCAAAGCAAGCAAAAGAAATATTTAGGTTAGGTGTTGAAAAAATATCAATTAGCTCTGCTGCAATTAATAATCCTAGCATCATTCCTGAAATAGCTGAATCGGTAGGCAGCCAAAGTGTTGTTATTGTTTTAGATGTGAAAAAGAAATTTTTTAGTAATGGTTATGATATTTTTACACACAATGGTACAAAAAAAACAGGTTTAGATCCTGTTAAATTTATAAGAAAAATTCAAAACACTGGTGTTGGTGAAATAGTAATTAATTCTATAGATCAAGATGGTTCAATGAAAGGATACGATTACAAAATTATTGATGATGTAAGGGAAACTACCTCACTGCCTATGACAGTACTTGGCGGAGCGGGAAGTTTAGATGATTTGGGTAATTTAATAAAAAAATATAGCATTATTGGTGCAGGTGCTGGAAGCTTATTTGTTTTTAAAGGAAAATACAGGGCTGTATTAATAAATTATCCTAATCAAAAAGAAAAAATAGAACTAATAGAAACATTTATGGTTTAGTAAATGATATAATAATGAAAGTATTAACTCAAAATCTTAAAACTGGTAATACAGAAATCTTAGAAGTTCCCTCACCCCAAAAAAGTGATGATAAAATAATAGTTGAAAACCAATGCTCTTTAATTAGCACAGGCACTGAATCATATGTGGTTAATTTTGGAAAAGCTGGATGGATAAACAAAGCAAGACAGCAACCAGACAGAGTAAAAGATGTGCTCAACAAAATAAAATCAAGTGGTTTTAATGAAACTTTTAGAGCAATAAAAACAAAACTTGATTATCCAATGGTTATGGGGTACTCAGCAGTTGGAACTGTGGCTCATTCAAATGAAAAATTTTCCTTATCAAAAGGAGATCGAGTTTTTACAAATTCAGTTCATCAAGAACAAGCTTTAATTGATTATAATATGTGCGTCAAAATTCCAGATGAAGTTGATAATAAATCTGCAAGCTTTGGTGCAATTGGAGGAATAGCAATTCAAAGCATAAAATGCATTCCAGAAAATTCCAAAAAAATTGCCCTTATTGGCCTAGGATTACTGGGTCAGGTAACATCAAGAATACTTATTGCTTTAGGATATGAATGTATTGTATATGACATTGATAAATCAAAAGTGGAGCTTGCTGAAAAATTTGGTGCAAAAGGTGTTCAAAGCAGTAATTTGTCAGAAGAAATTTTAGAGTTAACAAATGGGGTTGGTGCTGATTGTACCATCATTGCAGCATCTTCGCTTTCCAATGAAATCATAAATGAAGCAACATCTTACACCAAAAGAAAAGGTAAAATTATTTCATCGGGACTTGTTGGATTAAATCTTATAAGAGATAAATTTTTCCAAAAACAGATTGAATTAGTTATTTCAAATTCAAGTGGAGATAAAAATCATAGAGGAGAAGGAAGTTCCTTTCAAAATATCACTTATTTTTTTGAATTATTAATACAAAATAAAATTAAAGTAAGTGATTTGATATCAGAGGAAACTACTTTAAATGAAGCAAGTAAAATTTATTCCTTTCCTACCGATTCCTTATTCTTCTCAAAATTAATTAACTATGATTTCAATAACATTAATCAATCTGATACAATATTTGATAAAAAGTTTATAAAAAATTCAAATGCGGTTAGTGCAGGAGTTATTGGATCTGGCAATTTTTCTTTATCTACTTTACTACCTGTAATCAATAAAACTAGAATTGGTTATGTAAATAGTGTTTTGGGAAGAGAAGGCCTTCCACTATTTATTGCAAAAAAAAGATTTAACATTAATAAAATAACTACCAATAGTAGTGAATTTTATAAAGATATTGATGCTGTTTTCATTTCTACACCTCATGAAACTCACTATGATTTATTAAAAAAATCTATTGATTTATCTATTTCAACTTGGATTGAAAAGCCATTAGTGATTTCAATTGATGAACTACTTGATATAAGAGAGAGAATGCTTGCAACCAAAATTAATTATGCAGTTGGATTCAATAGATCATTTGCTCCATGGACAAATTATGCTATAAAAGAAATTAAATGTAAACAAGCAGATATAATGATGAGAATAAACGCTGGAAAATTACCTGAAAATCATTGGCTTTTAAATCAAAAAAAATGTGGAGGAAGAATTGTTGGTGAATTTTGTCATTTTATAGATTTATCATTAACTCTATTGGGCCATACTAAGATTCAAAATGTTGAGTGCGTTAAAAGAGATGCGCATTATCAAGATACTGGAAATTACATATTGAATTTTGAAGATGGTTCCAAAGTGAATATTGATTATCGTTATGATTTACCACCTTCTATGCCTAAAGAGAATATTATAATTAACCTATCAAATAAAACTTTGAAAAATAATAATTGGAGAAAGTTTTCTAATAATATTTTTAATTTTAATTTTATAAGCAAGGGTAAAGGACATGCTGAAGCTGTTCAATCTTTTTTTGAAAAAATTCAATCAAATAAATTTTCGACAAAAGATGAAATTAATCAATTATGTTTAACAACTTTCATATCCTTAAAGCTTCAAAATATGTCTAAAGGTCAAACTCTTGATATTAATCAATTATACAATAGTCAAATCTTAGGTCAATAGTCATTTAGATTAACTTATTAAATAAAAACATAGAATTATATGTTACAATAATATAATTTACCTCGGTGAAAAAAATACTTATTGTAGTTGGTGCACGTCCAAATTTTATGAAAGTAGCTCCTCTTATGAGAGCATTAAAAAATAATGGCGGTTTTGAAACAATTCTTGTTCATACAGGGCAACATTATGATAAAAAAATGTCAGAAGTATTTTTCAATGATTTAGAAATTCCTCAGCCTGATTTTAATTTAAATGTTGGTTCAGGCACTCAAAGTATTCAAACTGCAAGGATAATGGAAAAATTTGAAGATGTGTGTTCTAAAAGTAATCCAGATCTAGTAATAGTAGTTGGAGACGTAAATTCTACAATGGCTTGTGCTATAGTTGCCAAAAAACTTCATATCAAAGTGGCGCACATTGAAGCGGGACTTAGGAGTAATGACAGAAATATGCCTGAAGAAATTAATAGGCTTGTTACTGACTCAATTTCTGACTACTTCTTTGTAACAGAAGAAAGTGGTGAATCAAATCTTCTTAAAGAAGGTCATTGTGAAAGCAAAATATTCTTTTCCGGCAATCTTATGATTGATAGTTTACATTTTGGCCTTGGAAAAATTTCTGGGGATAATGCTCCCACGGAAGAAGAATATGGTCTAATAACTTTACATAGACCATCTAATGTTGATAATATTGAAAATCTTAGGAGCATTTTAGATGGTTTATCTGATATTGCAAATTCAATAAAATTGCTTTTCTCTATTCATCCAAGAACAAAAAATAATATTGTTTCAAATAATATTGATTTAAGTGAAAATATTGTAATTATGGATTCTCTCCCCTATTTGGAATTCCTAAATGTAATGAAAAATGCAAAAGTAATTTTTACAGATAGCGGAGGTATTCAAGAAGAATCTACTGTTTTAAAAATTCCATGCTATACTTTGCGAGAAAATACTGAACGACCAATTACTATTTCGCAAGGAACAAATCGTCTAATTAGTCCAAACCGAGAAAGTATAATTAATTCATTTAATAATTATAGATTTAATATAAATTCCAATTATAATTTGCCGGAAGGATGGGATGGTAAAGCATCTGAAAGAATTGTAAAATTTTTAGATAAAATAATTAGGAGATAAAATGAAAATTGGTATTATAGGAAAAGGATTTGTAGGAAGTGCAGTACAATTCGGGTTTTCACCAAATACTGGCTGTGATGCGATTGTTAAAGTTTATGATAAAAACCCAGAAAGAAGTCAGCATTCACTAGAAGAAGTAGTAAACACTTCAGATTACATTTTTTTATCTGTACCAACCCCATCAAACGAAGACGGTACTATAAATTTAGATATTGTTGACGCCGCACTTAAAGATATCAATAATCAAGAAAATAAAAATTGTATTATATTATTAAGATCAACAATGACTCCAGGTTCAACAGATTTATTTGAAAAAAAATATCCTGAATTAAATTTGGTTTTCAATCCTGAATTTTTAACAGAAAGGAGTGCGAATTTTGATTTTATCAATCAATCTAGGTTCATTCTTGGCGGGTCCAAAGAAAATGTTGAAAAAGTAGCAGAACTATATAGATGGAGATTTGGAAAATCAATATCTATTATTCAAACTAATACACAAACCGCTGAATTGATTAAATATATGAATAATTGTTTTTTTGCAACAAAAGTATCATTTATGAATGAAATGAAACTAGTAGCTGAAAAATGTAATGTTGATTGGGAGATGGCTGTTGAAGGATTTATTAGGGACGGTAGAATAGGACATTCTCATCTAGATGTTCCAGGACATGATGGCAAACGCGGATTTGGAGGAAGTTGCTTCCCGAAAGATATTCAAGCAATGATAAGACTTGGTGAATCACTTAAAATTGACATGAACACCTTGTCTGGAGCATGGCAAACTAATCTAAATGTTCGACCAGAAAAAGATTGGGAAAAACTTGAAGGAAGAGCTGTAGTTAAAAAGTCTTAAGGCAAATTATAATTTTAGCCACCTATCATTATTAAGAGTCCATTTTACAACTTCATCTAATTTTTTATATGCAGAATGAGGTTCCCACCCCATTTCTTTCATTTTATTTCCATCAAGAGCATATCTAAGATCATGTCCAGGTCTTTGGGAATGAAAGTCAACCATTTTATACTTTAAAGGTTTATTTTGAACATCAGCGATATATTTTGCAAGCTGTAAATTATCAATTTCATCCTTACCAACTATGTTAAATTTTTGGCATTTCGCACCAGTTGAATCAGCACCTAAAGATGAAATGTTGTAATTGAATAAAAATAACAACGCGTTGGAAACATCTTCCGCATGTATATAATGTCTTGAGCCTGCAATAGTTTTTTTTGTGTTTGCATGAATAGTAACCTCTTCATTGTCCCTAACTTTTTTAATAACCATTGGGATAAATTTTTCAGGATTCTGTCTTTCACCAAAAACATTCATGGTATGAGTAATTAATGACGGTAAACCATAAGTGTTTTCAAAAGCTACAACCAATTCTTCAGCTCCAGCCTTTGTAGCAGAATAAGGATTAGTAGAATTATATCTATCATTTTCTTTATAATTCACACCAGGAGGTGCCGGTCCAAATATTTCATCTGTACTAAAATATGCAAATCTTTCAAGTCCATCTATCTTTCTTGCATATTCTAAAATGTGCGCTGTTCCCACAATATTATCCATTACAAACTCTAATGGATGTGTTATTGAACGATCAACATGAGAACCTGCAGCTAGGTGACTTATGTAATTTACTTCACCGATGGTTGCAATAATTTCTGGATTAAGTTCAGCTTTTAAATCATGATGAACTACTCTTACTCTTTTTTGTTCTTTCTCCGGATAAGAAGAAACAACCTCTTTCAATCTATTTAAGTTTCCGCTAAAATCTAATCTATCTAGAGTGACAATCTCCCAATCCGTTGTTGAAAGAATTTTATCAATTAAGTGATGAGCAATAAACCCAGCTCCTCCTGTTATTAAAATTTTTTTACTCATATCTAAATTAATCCTATATTTTTTTTGTAACCAGGAATCCATTCTTCAATTCTTTGAGACGGTTTCCAGCCTAGAAGTTTTTTGGCCAAACTATTATCAGCTAAAGTTTCTTTCGGTTCGATGACAGGATCTATATTGACCCGTTCTCCACCAATCATATCAGCAATTTGATTAATTGTGCGGTTATCACCATTACCAATATTAATTACCTCTCCCATACCAACTTTTTTTGAAATTGAAGCTAATAAATTAGCATCAACAACATCACCTACATATGTAAAATCTCTTTTTTGTTCTCCATCTCCTCTAATAGTCATAGGTAATCCATTCAGTCTTTGATGAATAAAAATACCAATTACAAGAGCATATGCTCCATCGATATTTTGCCTTTCTCCATAAACATTAAAATATCTTAGCGATACAGTTTCAATGTCATAGACTTGAGAAAACATTTTACATAAAACTTCACCATAATATTTTTGTGCTCCATAAGGAGATAATGGATTGATATTAAAATTTTCTTTTAGTGGTAAAACTTCTGAATTGCCGTATGCTGATGAAGATGCACTATATACTACCCTTCGTACTCCAGCTTCTGCAGCTGACTTTAGAATATTAACTACACCTAAAGTGTTATTTATCTCATACTCAACAGGATTTAAGATAGATGGCTGAACTCTTGCCTTAGCTGCTAATAAAAAAACAGTATCAGCATTTTTCATGATATCTGTAAATTTAGAGCAATTTCCGTTTTCACTCATATCAAGTTCAAAAACTTTTGCTTGAGGATTAATATTTTCTTTTTTCCCTGTAGAAAAATTATCAATTATGATTACTTCATGTTTTTTATCAATAAGCTTATCAACAAGATTGCTTCCAATGAATCCAGCTCCACCAACTACTATATGTTTCATAAATTTTTAATTTTTTCTATTATTAATTCTATGTCTTCCGACGAAAGATAAGGGTGCATAGGTAAACTTACAATAGTTTGGGATAATTTTTCTGAAATTAGTAAATCATCGTTTTTATAGCTTAAATACTGGAAAGCTCTCATGAGGTGAATCGGAAATTTATAATAAATAACAGATGGAATTTTATGTTTTGAAAGCCTATCAATTAATTTGGTTCTTTTTTCTGTTGATCCTAAAGTAATTGAAAATAATGCATGAGAAGACTCATAATTTTTTGGATGATATTGTGCATTGTTTAAATATTTTCTATAGTGATTATTGACCTCATTTCTCATTTCAAGCTCTTCCTCAAAAATTGTAAGCTTTTCTAAGACAACTGCTGCTTGAATACTATCAAATCTTCCATTTAAACCAATTCTTTCACTATTATAACGATCTGATTTAGTTCCATGAATTCTAATAGCTTTACATTCCTCTGCTAAACTATCATCATTGGTAAAGATTGCTCCACCATCACCATAACATCCAAGAGGTTTAGCTGGATAAAATGATGTTGCAGCGATGTCACCAAAAGTACCAACCTTTTTGTCTCTAATAGAGCCTCCAAAACTTTGTGCTGCGTCCTCAATGACTTTCAAATTATATTTTTTAGCAATTTTATCAATCATTCTATATCGAGCAGGCAAACCAAACAGATCAACAGGAATAATTGCTTTGGGCTTTAGTTTCCCATCATTAATCACTTTATTTATTTCGGTTTCTAATTTTTCGCAATCAATATTGAAAGTTGATTCATAAACATCAACAAAAACTGGTGTAGCGCCGAGAATAGAAATGACTTCTGCAGTTGCAACATATGTAAAAGGGGTTGTAAATACAGCATCTCCAGGGCCTATACCCCAAGCCATTAAAGGTATTAGCAGTGCATCTGTTCCTGATGAACATGAAATAGCATGTTTAACACCGCAATATTCTGCTAACTTTTCCTCAAGCTCAAATACTTCTGGCCCCATAATGTATGCACCATGATCAAGAATTTTATTAATTCTTTTCTCGAGCGGTTTACGTATACGTTTTTGTTGTGTTTTTAGGTCTAAAAATTCCATAGTTGAATAGTAAATTAATAAATTTATTATCTGAATAATAAAAATTAATTAAAAATGATTTTATAAAAGCACATTTGTTAGAGGATGATTAGAAATTAATAATGTTAAATAATCGTTTGTTTTTTTGATATAAATAGTTGAACTTTGCCAAAGGATACTCGCGTGTATCCTAAGTTAATATA
>ENA-OSEY01000247-OSEY01000247.1-marine-metagenome-genome-assembly--contig:-NODE-247-length-39614-cov-8.727218_pt1 | contig 39614 bp, 40 predicted proteins | sample MGYA00248465_ERZ534230 | MGnify/ENA primary metagenome ERZ534230 (study PRJEB26409, sample SAMN06344110) | marine metagenome | isolation source: Sea water from surface | place: Atlantic Ocean:Southern... | reverse complement strand
ATATAAGAATAAAAGATGTTAAACTCAATAAAAAAAATCTGGAAGCTAATATAACTATGGTTTTTCAATGTGACATTACATATAGCATAAAAGATAAAAACGATAAAATTATTGAAGGTGGTCCTGATAAAGTAAAAAAGCAAAAAGACATCTGGACCTTTTCTAGAAAAATGAATTCAGATATTCCAAACTGGTATTTGACAAAAACCGAATAAATAACAACCAAGGTAAAGCCTTTTGTCTATAAAAAAAAAGCTATCTGATGAAGATATTAAGTATTGGTTGGCTTTAACTAAGACATTAGATTCTAAAAAATATAATCATTTAAAAAAACAAAATTTTTGTGATGCAAATGAAACTTACTTTTATAAAAAATTAGATTTAGAAAAGAACTTAATTTTTAAAAAAGTAAAAGAAATAAAAAAAATAGATGAAAAAAAATATTTTAGAGATGTAATTCTTGAAGATATTAGGATAGATAAAAAGAAATTAAATCTTTTGAAAAGAGGTAAATTACAACCAGAATTTATATTAGATTTACATGGAATGAATACTGTTACAGCAAAAAAAAGATCAATTGAATTTATAAGATTCAATTATTTGAATGGTAAAAGGTTATTATTAATAATTACAGGAAAAGGAAAATCTTTAAAAACAAGTTTTTTTGAAAATAAAACTCAGATTGGAATTATTAGAAAATCCTTAAAAGCATGGTTATATGAATCAGATATGAGAACAAAAATATTGGGAGTAGTATCATCTCATATAATTCATGGTGGTGAAGGGGCCTTTTATATATATTTGAAAAAAAATAAAAATTTATAGAACGTATCTACTTACATCATTTGACTTCACAAATTTGTCTAAATTGTTGTTAACAAAATTCTTGTCAATTATAATCACCTTTTCTTTGTTATCCGGTGCTGTAAAACTTAAGTCTTCAAATACTTTTTCTAGAATAGTATAAAGACGTCTCGCCCCAATATTTTCTATTGAAGCGTTTATTTCTGCAGCAATTTTTGCTAGGGCTTTAATTCCACTATCTTTAAAACTCAAAGTAATTCCTTCAGTTTTCATCAAAGCCGAGTACTGTTTTGTTAAAGAGTTTTCCGTTTCTGTTAATATATTTATAAAGTCGTTCTCACTCAGTGCTTGCAATTCAACTCTAACTGGTAGTCTTCCTTGCAACTCTGGTAATAAATCGCTGGGTTTTACCACATGGAAAGCACCTGATGCTATGAATAATATGTGATCTGTTTTTATTGGCCCATATTTGGTAGAGACTGTTGTACCTTCAATTAAGGGAAGCAAATCTCTTTGAACGCCTTCTCTACTTACATCTGCTGATTTAGTGTCGGCTCTAGCACATATTTTATCAATTTCATCTAAAAAAATAATACCGTTATCTTCTACAGACGAAACAGCTTCTCGTATAATTTTTTCTTCATCCAATAATTTATCAGCTTCTTCTTTAATTAAAATTTTATAACTCTCTGATATTTTCACTTTTATTTTTTTTGTTTTTTTACCAAGAGCTTTTCCAAAAATATCATTAAGATTCATCATTCCTATATTTGAACCTGGTTGCCCTGGTATCTCAAACATTGACATTGGGTTATTTGATTCTTCAATATCAAGCTCTATCTCTTTATCATCTAATAGACCATCCCTAAGTTTTTTTTTAAACATATCTATAGTTTGTTGACGCGCGTCTTCTCCTGTTAATGCTTTAATTACTCTTTTCTCAGCTTCAGCATGTGCTTTTGTTTCAACTTCTTGTCTCATTTTATCTTTTGTCATTACTATAGAGCTATCAATAAGGTCTCTAACTATTTGATCAACATCTCTACCTACATAACCAACTTCAGTAAATTTTGTTGCTTCAACTTTTAGAAAAGGTGCTGAAGCAAGTTTAGAAAGACGACGAGAGATTTCTGTTTTTCCAACACCTGTTGGTCCTATCATAAGTATATTTTTTGGAAATATTTCTTCTCTTAATGGACTATTTACTTTTTTACGTCTCCACCTACTTCTAAGAGCAATTGCAACTGCTTTTTTAGCTGAATTTTGCCCAATAATAAATTTATCAAGTTCTGATACTATTTCTCTTGGAGTTAACTCTGTCATTTCTTTTTCTTAATTGTTTCTATAACGATGTTGTGATTAGTATAAACACAAATGTCAGCAGCTATTTTCAATGCTTTTTTGCATATTTCCTCAGAAGAAATGTCATTTTCATATATTGCTTTAGCTGCAGCTAACGCGAAATTTCCACCTGAACCAACTGCTGCAATATTTCCTTCTGGTTCTAATACATCTCCTGAACCAGATATTATAAATAAATCTTTACCATCAGTAACAACAAGCATAGCCTCCAAATTTCTTAAATATTTGTCAGTTCGCCAGTCTTTTGCTAGTTCAATTGCTGATCTTGATAAATTACCTGGGAATGTTTCTAATTTTCTTTCTAATCTTTCTAATAAAGAAAACGCGTCAGCAGTAGAACCAGCAAAACCAACAATTATATCAAGTCCACCAGGGCTCAATTTTTGAACTTTTTTTGCAGTCCCTTTGATTACGGTTTGTCCAAGGGTAACTTGGCCATCTCCAGCTATTGAAACAGAATTATTTTTTAATACACCTATTATAGTGGTACCGTGCCAATTTTCTGACTTTGTATTCATTTCTTAATTAATGGTCCTTGCAATATTATCAACTTTAAATATTTCAATAACATCATCTACTTTAATGTCTTCATAGTCTGAAAAGGCCATGCCACACTCTTGTCCTGATTGTACATTTTCTACTTCATCCTTAAACCTTTTTAAAGTTTTTAAATTACCTTCATGGATAACCACATTATCTCTAAGTAATCTAACTTTTGCAGACCTCTGGGCATTTCCTTCTGTAATAAGACAACCGGCTACTTTTCCTGAATTACTTACTTTAAAAACTTCTAAAATTTGTGCATATCCGAGAATAGTTTCTTTGATTTCTGGTTTTAATAAACCAGAGGCTGCTTTTTTTATATCGTCTACTAAATCGTATATAATTGAATAATATCTTAGCTCAACTTCTTTTTGGTTAGCGCAATCTCTTGCTGATGCATTAGCTCTAACATTGAAACCAATAACCGAGGCTTTTGAAGCTTCTGCTAAAACTACATCACTTTCTGTTACAGCTCCTACACCAGAATGTAAAATTAAAACTCTTACTTCTTCATTATTTATTTTTTCTAAGGCTTGAACTATAGCCTCTGCTGAACCCTGCACATCTGCTTTAACAACAAGAGGAAGTTCTGATATATCTTTATCAGCTTTTGCTTTTGCTATCATTTGATCTAAAGTTTTACCCTTACCTAAAGCATCTTTTTTGTCTTTAACAACTTGCTTTCTATAATTTGCAATCTCGCGAGCTTTTGTTTCTGAAGAAACAACGTTTAACAGGTCACCTGCCTCTGGTGTTCCATTTAAACCTAATACTTCAACTGGAACAGATGGTCCTGCATATTCAACTTTTAAATTGTTACTATCAATTAGTGCTCTTACTTTACCCCATTGGCCTCCAACAACAATAATATCACTTCTTTTTAAAGTTCCCTTTTGAACTAAAACAGTAGCTACTGGTCCTCTGCCAACATCTAATTTGGCTTCAATTACAGTACCTTCGGCTAAACGTTTGGGATTTGACTTAAGTTCCAAAATTTCAGATTGTAAAACTATATTTTCGATAAGATTATCTATACCTTTTCCAGTAGTTGCAGAAACTTCGACGTCCAAAACTTCGCCTGACATCGATTCAACTACAATTTCATATTTAAGTAATTCTGTTCTAACTCTATTGGGATCTGAGTTTTCTTTATCGCATTTATTTATAGCTACAATTATAGGTACTTTTGCAGCTTTGGCATGATTAATAGCTTCAATTGTTTGTGGCATAACACCATCGTCTGCTGCTACTACTAAGATAATAATGTCAGTCACTTGTGCTCCTCTAGATCTCATAGAGGTAAAAGCAGCATGACCAGGTGTATCTAAAAATGTAAGTTTAGATCCACTTTCACTTTTTACTTGATAAGCTCCTATATGTTGAGTAATCCCACCTGCTTCATTATTAGTTGTATTTGTTTTTCTAATTGCATCAAGAAGAGAAGTTTTCCCATGGTCAACATGCCCCATAACAGTTATAATTGGAGCCCTTTCTTCTAAGGTTTCATTGTCTTCACTGTCGTCATATTTTAAAATGGCATCCTCAACATCTGATGCAGATATTCTTAAAGGTTTATGCCCAAACTCTTCAACAATTAATATTGCAGTATCAGCATCAATCGTTTGATTTTGAGTAGCCATTATTCCATTTGTCATAAGAGTTTTTACTACTGTTGCAGATCTTTCAGCCATTCTGTTTGCCAGTTCCTGAACGGTAATAGCGTCAGGTACTTGAACTTCTCGGATTATTTTTTCTCTTTCTACACTCTCAGTAGTTTGTCTTCTTTTTACTTTTTCTTGCCTTCTTCTTAGCGAGGCAATAGAACGTTGTCTTCCTCCCAGGTCAGAGAGTGCTTGATTTATGGTAAGTTTTCCAGACCTTCTTCTTTCTGTATAGACTTTGCTTGGTTTTACTTCTTTGAGTTCCTCGTCTTTTCTAAATTTTTTGTTAGAAGAAATGTCTTCGTTTTTTAAGTCAAATTTATTATCTGGCTTATTTTTACTTTTTTGATTATTTTCATCAGGAATATTTTTTATTTCAGATATAGTGTCATTAATTTCTTCTACTTTTTTATTATTATTTTCTTTATCATTTTTAGTTTTAATGTCTAAAAGTTTTTTATTTTTAATTTTTTCCTGCTCTTCTTTTATCTGAATTTCTCTTTCTCTAGCTGCTTCTATAGCTTTTTTTCTTCTATCAATTTGTTCGTCTGAAAAACCTTTTTTATTATTTTCTTTGGTTATATCAATTTTATTTGTATCAATTTCATTTTCTGTTCTAGAGAGCTTACTTTTATTTGGTAATATTATTTTTTTTCGTTTTGTTTCAATTAAAACTGACTTAGATCTACCGTGAGAAAGATTCATCCTAACGGAACCCCCAGTACCACGTAAACTCAGTGTTTTGGAATTAGAGTTTTTTTTATCGTTTTCAGTCATATTAAATCATAACCTTTTTAATTAATTACTTAATTTCTTAAGTTTTGTAGCCGATAACTATCAGAAATTATCGAATTAATAAAAGAACTTTTTAAAAAACCAATATTGGCAATATTTTTTTTACCAAAAGCTATACCAAGTTCTTCTTTAGTAAAACAATTTATTTTTATTTTTTGGTAAATAGGAAGACTTAATTTTTCGCCTCTTTTGAAAGATAAATTATTAGCTTGTAATAAAAAGAATATTTTATTTTTTTTTAAATGAAACCTTATTTCATCAATACCTACTATGACTTTCTTTGCTTTTCTTGCTAGACTTATAATACCGACAACATGTTTAACCAGAATATTTTCAATAATTTCTACAATGTTATTTTTATTGAATGACTTTTTATAATCATTATTAAAGTTTTCAGAGAATTTTTTTAGTTCACTTTTTGACGAATTAACAAAAAATTCTTTTCCTTTAAATGATGAATATAAATCAGGAATTAAAAAATCTTTGTTATAAATTACAAATCTAATCGGTTGATTTTCGAAAAAACTTTTATCTTTGATAGAAAAATTTTTTTTTGAATCTAAAGCTTTCATGTGTTTACAATTTTTTTGGTTCTTGTTTATTAAAAATTCTCTATGTTTGATCTAAAACTTCTTTTTCAAAATCTTCATTTGAAATCCATCCCATTTGTAGTCTTGCTTTCATAATTAAGCTTCTAGCCTCTCTTATTCCAATGTCGAATTTTTCGAGTATGCCGTCATCTTTTGTTCTTTTCCCATCAACTAAAGTAAAGCCACCAGCAATTTCCCAATCAGCACATTTTGCAAACTCTTCAATATTTTTTATTCCATCTTCAGCTAAAGCTGTTACCATTTCTGGACTAAGGCCTTCAAAATCAATAAGTGAGTCCTCTACTCCTAACTCTTTAGCTTTTTTAATTGCTTTATTATTAATTTCTTCAATACATTCATGAGCTCTAGCTTGTAACTCTTCAACTGTTGATTCATCAAAACCTTCAATAGTTTCAATTTCACTTTTTTCAACATAAGCCACTTCTTCTAAAGTTGAAAATCCTTCAGATACTAATAGTTGTGCTACCATTTCATCTACATTAAGATTGTCCATAAATAATTTTGATCTTTCTGTAAATTCAGTTTGTCTTCGATCTGATTCTTCGGCTTCAGTCATGATGTCAATGTCAAACTCAGTAAGTTGACTGGCTAATCTTACGTTTTGGCCCCTTCTACCTATTGCAAGAGAAAGTTGATCATCTGGTACTACTACCTCAATTCTTTTTGAATCCTCATCTAATACTACTTTTGAGACCTCTGCTGGTTGTAACGCATTAACTAAAAAAGTTGGTGCATCATCATTCCAAGGAATAATATCAATTTTTTCACCTTGTAATTCGTTAACCACAGCTTGTACTCTAGATCCCCTCATTCCAACACAAGCACCTACTGGGTCTATAGAATTATCGGTGGTTAAAACACCAATTTTTGCCCTACTACCTGGATCTCTAGCTACAGTTTTTATCTCAATTATTCCATCATAAATTTCTGGAACTTCCATTTTGAAAAGTTCAGCTAAAAACTCTGGAGCTGTTCTTGATAAGAATATTTGAGGTCCACGTATTTCTGATTTAACATCTTTAATATATGCTCTTACCCTATCACCATTTCTAAACGTTTCTCTATTGATTAATTGGTCCCTCCTCAATACAGCTTCGCCTCTTCCAACATCTACAATTACATTGCCATATTCTATTCTTTTTACTTGGCCATTTATTATTTGTCCTACCCTATCTTTGAACTCTTCATATTGTCTTGATCTTTCTGCCTCACGTACTTTTTGAACAATTGTTTGTTTCGCGGACTGAGCCGCAATTCTTCCAAAATCTATCGGTGGCAATGGATCTAAAATTAATTCACCAATTTGAATTCCTGGTTTAATATTTTCTGCATCTTTTAATAAAATTTCTATGAAATGATTTTCTACATTATCAACTACAGTTCTACACCTGTTCATTGATAATTCTCCTGTTTTAGGGTCTATTTTAGCTTGAATGTCATATTCCGAACCATATTTTGATTTTGCAGCTTTTGCTAAGCTGTCTTCCATAGCTTCAACAACAAGTTGAGGTTCTATTAATTTTTCTCTTGCAACTGCATCAGCTATTTGAAGTAATTCACTTTTATTTGTATTAAATTCTGACATTTTAAAACCTGTTATAATTTAAACTAATAATTTAGCATCACTTATTTTATCTAATTCTATAGGGATCAAATTTTTGTTTTGGTCTAATAATATACTTTTTTCGATGATATCAGCTAATATCCCCTTGTAGACTTTTTTTTCATTTTCTAGATTAACCGTTGTGATCTTGATTTTATTTCCTTTGTTATTATGAAAGTCTTTTATTCTAGTAAGAGGTCTGTCTATTCCAGGTGATGATAATTCTAAACTATAATCATCAGATATAAGGTTTTTTTCGTCTATAAGATTAGAAACAATACGAGAGTATTTTGCACAATCGTTTATGTCAATTTTTCTCATTGGGTGGTCAATCATTACTTGAACTATTTTTTCTTTTTTTTCGTAAACCTTTACTCTTACTATTTCATAATCAGTACCAAAAAAAACTGGATTTAGATTCTTCAATAAATATTTTTCAATTCCAGAGACTGCTATTAAATTTATCATAATTCTATTTACATAAAAAAACGGGCATATAGCCCGTATGATTTTTGTTAACATTTAAAATGCATAATTTCAAGAAATAAAACTCAAAAATCGCTCGTAATGCCTTTTCTTTCCCAATCCCCATATCTTGTAGGTTCTAATTCAGATGGACCACCAATTTCTTTTGGCATTTTTTTTGACATTTCGTAATTAGATTTTCTTTGTTCGGCTTCCTTTAGAGCTTGATATGCAATTTTTTTTTTTGAATTATTTTTTTTATTTATATTCATCTATAAATCAGACTTTTAATGAGATATTGTATATGTAAGTTAATTTAATTATAACACAATAAAATGAATGTAAATAAATTTATAATTTCAAAAAAAATCTCATCTAGATACTTGGTTCATAAAATATTGAACGGTGTTTTTATAGATAAAAAAACGAAAAATCAAACACTTGAATATCTGACAAGAAAAAAAATTCTTTTTGAAGAACAAGATTTGGCACAAGCAGATAGATTAGCAAATCTAATATTTGGTCACCTTGAGAGTATTGATAAAATACTATTAAGTGTATTAAAAAAAAAACAAATAAAAGTGTTATTAATATACTTCGAATAGTAATTGCCGAACTTGCTGTAAAAGAAGCACCATTCTACGCTTCTGTAAGCTCTGCTGTAAATTTAGCAAAAATTAACATAAAGACTAAACATTTTGCTGGGTTAGTAAATTCAGTTTCCAAAAGTTTGGTAAGAATATTTCAAGAAAAGAACTTTATTTTAAAAAGTAATTTAGAAAAGAATTTTAAAAATTATTTAATTGAAAAATACTCTCAAGAAATAGCTAAAAAAATTGAAAGAATATATACACTTCATAACTCTATTGATATTTCAATTATAAATCAGGAAGAGGTTGAATATTGGAAAGAAAAACTTGGAGCAAAATTACTACCAACTGGTTCTTTAAGAATAAAAAAAAATAAAAAGCTAAGCGACCTAAGTGGATTTAAAGAAGGTAAATGGTGGGTACAGGATATTTCTTCTTCAATACCTATAAAACTTATTGATAAAATTAAAACAATGGAGGTCTTAGATTTATTTTCTGCACCTGGTGGTAAAGCTATGCAATTGATTGCTTTAGGTGCAAATGTGACATGTATAGATAGCTCCTCTATTCGCATTAAAAAACTTAAAGAAAACTTAACTAGAATGAATATGAATGCTGATATTTTTCAAACAGATTTTTATGATTTTAAAAGCAAAAAAAAATTTGATTTAGTTTTAATAGATGTTCCTTGTTCGTCCACTGGTACAATCCGAAAAAACAAAGAGATACAATATTTAGATCCTTTCAAAAGATTAAAAAACCTACTAAAAATACAAGAAGATTCTTTAAATGTTGCTAAAAATTTTGTAAAAGATAAAGGATATATTTTATATTGTAATTGCTCTTTATTTTTTTCTGAAGGTGAAGATAAAATTCGTAACTTTATTAAAGAAAACAGTAATTGGGAATTTGAAAAATTTATTAAAGAAAACAAACATATAGAGAAAGAATGGATAGATAAATCTGGTTTTTTAAGATTGAGGCCAGATCACTTGTATAATGAGGGTGGTATGGATGGTTTTTTTGCAGCTCTTTTAAAAAAAATAAATTAGTATGTCTTTTATTCAAATACACTATTAGCCTCAGATATATGGGGGGGATTTTATAAATTTGTTTTTAAAATTAACTCATTTTTTAATATTTCAATTTTGTAAAATAATTACCAGATATAAAAATATATCTGACATAAACCATTTTGATTTTAACACCTTTCCTTCAAGTAAGATTGAATTAAAAAAACACGTCGAAAATGGTATTTTTAGAAACTCAAATTTTAATAAAAACATTCAAGAATTAAAAATCAGAGGGAATGAAAATGTTATTCTTTCAATTAGTTCATTTTCGTGGTTATTTCTTTTTTCAGCTTTAAATACACATTCCACGAGAAAAAATACAGAATATCTTTTTAAGAAATCTAAAATATCAAATTTTAATTTTAATTATCCAGATTGGAAAACTGATATTTCTGGATATAGGCTTTTAGCATTAAGTTTAAATAATTCTTTTCTTAGATTGACAAATTTATTTAGTCATAAAAAGAAAATGGCAAAATTTATCTATATGCATGTTTTATATCTAAGCATTTGCAAAATGTTCCTTTCAAGAGGGTTGTTACGCTTAAGAATGAATATGGGTATCTTTTTTTCTTCATTTTTATTAAGAGAAAAATTTTTAAGAAGAAATAAGATCTTAAAGGATATTTTAAATGATTTAGATACAATATTTAGCAATATAGATAAAATTAGAAATTCTAGTGACCTTTTAGAAATACTTTTTTTTATGAATAGAATTATAAAATTCTCATCCACATCAGATCTTTCAAATGGACAAATAGATAAAAAAATTAAACGTTTTTTAAATATTATTTGTCCTCTAATTAGAGGGTTGAGTATAGGAAATAACCTATTGGTAAGATCACATTATAGTAGTGGTTGTTCTATCTATTGTGAATTAGAAAAAGAATTATCGGATGCAGAAACCTCAGATTTTTCAACAATGAAAAATCCAAATGGTTTTATAAGGATTAAATCAGGTCATTTAACTTTTTTATTTGATGAAAAAAAGGAGTTAGAATTTGAATATGCTAATGATTTTATGTGCTCTGGGTTTTCATTTGAACTGGCATCTAATAATAATACTATAATGCAAAATAACAGTTCATTTTATTGCCATATTGGTAAAAGTGATCAGATACTTTTTCTAAGAAACCAAATGAATACGCTTGGTTTAAGCTTTGTGAACGATAATTCTAATAATTTTGATTTAAAGAGTAAAATAGTAGAAGTTTCTCACCATAGAGATTTTAAAAATGACTATATCGAAGCAGAAAAAATAATTTCTTTTGACAAAAAATTAGTTTTTTATAAAAGAAAAATAACAATTTCCTTTTCAGGAAGAGAAATAATTGGTAAAGAAATTATTTCTTTAAATCAGACATCTGAAAAAAGTCACTTTTTTTATTTACCTTTTCATATTCATCCTGAGATAGAATTATGGAAGTCTGATCAATTGGGTAATTTTTTGTTAAAAAGCAAAAATAATGAAATTTGGAGATTTGAGACAGATCAAAAAAATGCTGTGCTTGAAGATTATGATTTTTTAGATCCTCTCAGTTTAGAAATTAAAAATGCATATAGGATTGTTTTTTTTAATAATTTCCATCAGAAATTAACTACTTTCAATTGGAAGCTATACCTATAATATCGATTAAATAGGACTAAACAAAATTAAAATACTAGGCAGGAATTAAAAATGAAAAATGGTATGGTCAAAATTAAAAAGGCTTTAATTTCTGTTTCAAACAAATCTGGTCTTAAAAAATTTGTTTCCGATCTGAATTCTTTAGACATAAAAGTTATTGCAAGTGGTGGTACAGCCAAATTTATTGAAGACAATGGATTTAATGTTATCGACATTGAAAAAATAACAGGATTTCCACAGTTGCTTGGGGGAAGAGTTAAAACGCTTCACCCAAAAATACACTCTTCTATTTTAGCAGATAGAGGTAACCAAAATCATATTAAAGATTTGAAAAAAATGGAAATAGATACAATTGATCTTGTTGTATGTGATTTGTATCCTTTTTCAGATGCAGTTGATAAAAAAAAGGATATTGATTATTGTGTAGAGAATATAGACATAGGAGGAATTACTTTATTACGTGCGGCAGGGAAAAATTTTAAATACGTTACTGTAATAACGAATATATCCCAATATCAAGAAGTGATTGATCATCTTAAACAGAATAAAGGTTATTCTACATATAAATTTCGTCTAAAAAAAGCAAACCAAGCATTCAAGTCTTCTAGTAATTACGATTTCCAAATTTTAAAATGGTTTAACCAACTTAACAAAAAAGAGTTTAGCGAATTTATTTTTCCCAATGAAAAATTGGAAGATATGCTTACTTATGGAGAAAACGCTCATCAAAAGGCTGCATTTTACCAGGATGAAAATAAAAAAAAGAATTGGGGTAATTTTAGAAAACTGCAAGGAAAACCTTTATCTTTCAATAATCATTTAGATTTAGATGCAAGCTTAAATTTACTAAATAATTTCAGGAAATATAGCGATAACATAGTAGCAGTAATAAAACATACAAATCCATGTGGAGTTTCAAATGGAAAAAATCAATTAGAAGCTTTTAATAATGCAATAATTTGCGATCCAATATCCGCATTTGGTGGAATTGTTATATTTAATAAAAAGGTAAATGAGCAAGTTGCAAAAAAATTAGTTAATAATTTTTTTGAAATGGTGATTGCTCCTGAATTTCAAATAAAGGCACTTAAAGTTTTTTCAAAAAAGAAAAATTTGAGACTCATTTCATTAGATAAAAAATGGAGAAATAATAAAATTGATAAATATGAATTTAAATCTGTTTTACAGGGTACATTAATTCAAGAAGTTGATACAAAACTTATCTCAGTTATTGATCTTAAAGTTGTAACAAAAATTGCTCCAACAATGAAAGAAATTCAAGATTTAATATTTGCTTGGAATGTAGTAAAATCAGTCAAATCTAATGGGATTGTTATTGTTAAAAATATGAAAACAATTGGTATCGGATCAGGTCAGCCTAGCAGGATTGATAGTTCTAAACTAGCCATTAGAAAGGCACTTAATTTAAAAAATGTAAAAAATCTCAATAATGCAGTTATGGCATCAGATGCTTTTTTTCCATTTTCTGATGGCATTGAAGAGGCTATTGAAAATGGAGTTAAAGCGATTATTCAGCCAGGAGGTTCAATTAGAGATGATGAAGTTATAGAATTGGCGAACAAAAAAAACATTAGCATGGTTTTTACAGGTATAAGATCTTTTAAACATTAAATATTACAGATCTTCATTCAGCTTTCTAGCCTCACTTTCCAGTAAAATTGGTATACCATTTTTAATTGGATAAGCAAGGCCAGCTGCTTTAGAAATGAGTTCTAATTTAATATTATCAAAAGTTAGTTGTGTATGTGTTTTTGGGCAAACTAGGATTCGTAGTAAACTAGTATCAAAATCTTGATTTACTTTATTCACTGAAGTGGCCCAAATGTGGTTTCAGCTTTAATACTCATTTCCATCAAAGTAGTCAAAATTTTTACTCTTTCTTTTATTGTTTTTGCTTCTAGTAATGCTTGTTTCTCATCGTTTTCAAAAGGACAGAGAATGGATAAAGAATTTATTAAAAGCTCGTCATCCGCTTTTTTAAGACTTTCCCAGTCCGTTTGTAAATTAGTAAGAGTAAAGTATTTTGAAATTATTTCAAGAAACGCATCTTTGTTAAAAGATTTTGGCAAGGTTTCTAAAATGCCATCATCTCTAAAGGTATCCCACTCTACTTCTGCGTTTATATAGGGTTTGAAAGTATCAACATTTTTGACATAATTGAATCTAGATACACCAGACAAGGTGATTAAATATCTAGAGTCTTCGGTTTCTGTAAAACTGATTAGTCGTCCTGCGCAGCCCACGTTATTAAATTTAAGGTTAGAATCTTGTGTATTTTTATTTGGTCTAGGTTGAATCATTCCAATTAACCTGTGTTCTGTTGCAAGAACATCTTCTATCATTTTTAAATATCTAGGTTCAAAAATATTTAGTGGAAGACGTGACTTTGGTAATAACAAAACACCAGACAATGGAAAAAGTGGTATATGTTCTGGAAAATCATTAGTATTTTTGGGATTGTTCATTTTAAGTCTTACTTTATGAAAAAATAATTGAAGAGAGTCTCCTTCTACCTTTCAAGGCTAGGATATTTTTGTCACCTAAGGTCTCAAATAATTGAATCAATTGATCTTTAGCTTTACCATTTTCCCAATTTTTGTCTTTTATAAAAATATTCAAAAGATTTTCAATAGAATTTTCATAATCTTCATTTGCGATTTGATATAAAGCTAATTCATATTTTAGTTCTAAACTATTTGGATCTTTCTCAAGATCATCTTTGATATTATCTAGAGGTCTTAATTTAGAGGTTTTTTTGTTGAGTTCAATTTCACTGTTTAATTTTTGGAAAACATTGTCATTTTCTATTTCTTTTGGGACAGACTTTAATTTATTTAAAGCTTCATCTAGATTTTTCTCTGCAATATAACTTTTTATAACACCAGCATTCGCTTCTATATTATTATTGTCTAGATTTAAAACTTCATTAAAATAATCCCTAGCATCTTCAAACAAACCATCATTTAAACTTTGATTTGCTTTTTCAAGAATTTTATCGACTTCATTATCACCTTCGACGCCAGTCTTAGAAAAAACTCCTGAAATAAATTCTTTTATTTGAGCTTCAGTTTGTGCTCCCATAAAACCATCAATTGGTTTTCCTTGAAAAAAAGCATACACTGCAGGAATTGATTGTATGCGTAATTGGGATGCAATACCCTGATTTTCATCAATATTTATTTTTACTAATTTTATTTTTCCTTTGAAGGAATTTACATTTTTTTCAAGATCTGGAGTTAGTTTTTTGCATGGACCACACCAGGGAGCCCAAAAATCTACTAATACTGGAACATCATTGCTAGCTTCAATAACATCACTTATAAAATCATCATCACATGAATCTTTTATAATATTTTCTAATTTGTTCAATTTATACCTCAATTTCACGTGTAAGGAATTATTGGTCCAATATTTTATATATATTTAAAAACTCTTCTCTAGTTTTTAAAGGATCTTTTAAAACTATTTTACACTTTTTAATTATTATTTGATCTGGTTCAAGAAAATATTTATTTGCCTCTTTTAAGTCAAATCCCGCAATTTCTGTTGCCTCTATCCAAGCAGCTTTTCTGTCAGCAATTTTTATTTTTGATTTAATACTTTTTGGTATTATCGCAGGTAAACCAAAGCGTATATGAATTGCCTCTTGTAATTTTTTTTCCAGATCTACGTAGCTATTGCCAATTTGTTTTTTTACTGGGGATATCATATCACCTATAACATATTCTGGGGCATCATGTAACAAAGAAATTAATTGCCATTTTTTTTTAATTTTTGGATTTTCTAGAAGCAAAATATTCCATACCAATATTGAATGATTTGCTACTGAGAAAACATATTTCCCTCTTGTTTGTCCATTCCATCTAGCTTGAAAGGCTAAACCATGTGCTATATCTTCAATCTCAATGTCAAGTGGTGACGGATTAATAATATCAAGCCTTCTCCCGGAAAGCATCTTTTGCCAAGCTCTATGCATCAGAAAAATAAGATAATAATTTTATTGTAAACTTAAAATGCTTGAAAATGATTGTCTACTGTGTTTTATCAGTTTTAAATTAAAAGATATATCAGGAGATTAAGATGAGCAGTTCTTATATAGTGAAAGACATTCAATTAGCAGATTTTGGTAAAAAGGAAATTCTAATAGCTGAGACAGAAATGCCTGGTCTTATTGCTATTGTTGATGAATTAGGCAAACAAAAACCTTTAGCAGGTTCTAGAATAGCCGGTTGTCTTCATATGACAATTCAAACTGCCGTTTTAATTGAAACATTAGTTAAATTGGGTGCACAGGTAAGATGGTCTAGTTGTAATATTTTTTCTACTCAAGATCATGCAGCTGCGGCAATTGCTAGTCAGGGAATACCAGTATTTGCAAAAAAAGGTGAAACTTTAAAAGAATACTGGGAATATGTAGATAAGATTTTTCACTTTGAAGACGATTTTGCTAACCTTATATTAGATGACGGTGGCGATGCTACTATGTACATAATTTTAGGAGCTAGAGCTGAAAATGGAGATACGGAATTTTTAAATTCTCCAAATTCTGAAGAAGAGGAGTTTTTATTTGAAACCATTAAAATGAGATTAAAAAATAGTCCGGGTTGGTTTACAAAACAAAGAGAAGCTATAGTAGGTGTGTCTGAAGAAACTACTACTGGTGTTCATAGATTATATCAAATGATGGAAAATAAAGAACTTCCTTTTCCAGCTATTAATGTTAACGACAGTGTAACAAAATCAAAGTTTGATAATAAGTACGGCTGTAGAGAGTCACTTGTTGATGGTATTAGAAGAGCTACTGATACAATGATAAGTGGAAAAACCGCTGTTGTTTGTGGATATGGTGATGTTGGAAAAGGTTCAGCAGCTTCCCTAAGAGGTGCAGGTGCTAAGGTAGTAATAACAGAAGTAGATCCGATTTGTGCACTTCAAGCTTCAATGGATGGTTTTGATGTAGTTACACTTGATCAAGTAATTTCAAAAGCTGATATTTTTATTACAGCTACAGGAAATAAAGATGTAATAAAAATTGATGACATTAGACAGATGAAGAATATGGCTATTGTAGGAAATATTGGACATTTTGATAATGAGATTCAGGTTTCAGCTCTAAAAAATCACAAATGGGATAATATTAAAGATCAAGTTGATCTTATAGAAATGCCTGGAGGTAATAAAATAATACTTTTGTCAGAGGGACGTCTATTAAATTTAGGAAATGCCACAGGTCATCCATCATTTGTAATGTCTGCTAGTTTTACTAATCAAGTCTTAGCACAAATTGAATTATGGAAAAATAATAAAAATTATGAGAAGAAAGTTTATGTTTTGCCAAAACATCTTGATGAAAAAGTAGCATATTTACATCTCAAAAAAGTTGGTGCGAGTTTAACAAAACTAGAGAAAGATCAGGCTGAATACATTGGTGTTAGTACGGAAGGACCCTTTAAGCCAGATCATTATCGATATTGATTAATATTCTTTTTTTAAAGGTCTTTCTAAAAGCTTTTTTATAGCCTCTTTTGTATCAATATCTTCTATAATTAATTTGTTTACAGTTTTAATTATAGGTAAATCTAATTGATATTTTTTAGAAATTAAAACAGCAGCATTAGCTGTTTTTTCTCCTTCTATTGTTTCTTTCTTGTCTTTTTTATTTTTTATATTATTTCCAATTTTTAATCCAAAATTATAATTTCTAGAAAGTTTAGAATTACATGTTAACGTAAGATCACCTAAACAAGAAAGACCAAAAAGAGTTTCAATTTTACACCCAAAAGTTTTACCAATTTGTCTTATTTCAGAAAATCCTCTTGTAATTATAGCACTCTTTGCACCTTCTCCTAATTCGTTTGCATCTGCAATTCCACACGCAATAGCTATTACATTTTTAAGAGCACCACCTAACTGTGTTCCTATTAAATCATTATTTAAATAAATTCTAATGCTTTGAGAAGAAAGCATATGTTGTATTTTTTTTCCTAAATTTATATTTTTACAAGCAAGTGAAAGAGCTATAGGTTTTTCTCTCACAATATCTGAAGCAAATCCAGGTCCAGAGAGAACAGAAAATAGTTTTTTGTCTAGAAACCTTTCGGCAATTTCAGTTTGAAATAAACAATATTTTGTATCAATACCCTTGGAACAAAAAACTAGTGGTTTATTTTTAAATGAGTTAAAATTTTCTGCTAAAAAATCATACATACTTTGTGCATTAATACAAAGTAAAATGACATCAGAATTTTCCACAACTTTTTTTAAAGATTTAATTATTTTCAAATTAGTATTTAATTTATTAATTAAAATCCCTCTATTTAAGTTATTTATTTTTTCTACAAGTTCATTTTTATTTGTTTGTGTTCTGTTCCAAAGATAAACTTTTTTAAAGTTTTTGGAAAAATTAAATGCTAAAGAAGTACCAAAATTTCCAGAACCTATGATTCCTATTTTCAAGCTTTTGCCCCTCTTTTCCCAAAACCCAATATTGGTGTGGATGTTTGATCTAAAGGCCACCTAGGTTTAACAACTAAATCAAGATTATTATGATTTTTTAAAATAAATTTTTCAAAACCTAGATATGCGATCATAGCTGCATTATCAGTACAATATTGAGCAGGGACAGTTAAATACTTAAAATCATTTTGGAATGCAACCTTTTGAAGTTCGTGTCTAATTTTTTTATTAGCCGCAACTCCACCAACTATTGCTAAATTTTTATCACCTTCAAAATTATTATTAAAAAATTTGATAGCATTCATAGTTTTATATTTGAAAATTTCCGATGTTGTTTTTTGAAATGAAGCACATATATCTTCAACATCTACATGGTATAGACCACCTTGATTAGCAATCAACTTTTCAGTTTCACGCTTTACAGCAGTCTTAAGTCCTGAAAAAGACATATTACAGGTATTATCCATGAGTGGTTTGGGAAAAGGAAAACGGTTTTCGTTTCCATTTTTTGATTTAAGTTCAACTAATGGTCCTCCTGGATACCCAATACCAAGAAATGTAGCTATTTTATCAAAGCACTCGCCTGGAGCATCGTCTATTGTTCCTCCAATTCGAACGAAACTGTCTACATTTTTAACGATTAAAAACTGACAATGACCACCAGACACCAATAAAGTTAAATAAGGAAAATTTATTTTATGAAAGATTTTTACAGAAAAGCAATGAGCAGCTAAGTGATTTACTCCGATTAAGGGTATTTTCAATCCTCTTGCTAAACCCTTAGCAAACATTACACCTGATAAAAGACCACCAATCAAACCGGGTCCCGAAGTAACACTGATTAAATCAATATCTTTTATGGATAAGGAGGCTTTTTTAAGTGCCTCTTTTGTACATATATCAATTTTTTCACAATGAGCTCTTGCAGCAATCTCTGGTACTACGCCATTAAAATTGACATGCAGTTTATTTTGGTTGAATACAATGGAAGATAATATTTCAACTTTTTTTTCTTTATTATTATCTACAATCTTTAAAACAGAAGCAGCAGTATCATCACAACTGCTTTCTAATCCTAAAACTCGCCATACATTTTCAGTTGAATTTTTTTTCATAAGGGAGTTCTTGTATCTTCTCTGTATTCAAGATATCCATGTATATATGGATATTAAATCAAATAAAAGAGATTTTAGAGCAAATAAGCTTAAAATAGGAACAAGGGGTTCACCTCTTGCTTTGGCTCAAGCTTTAGAAGTAAAAAGAGAAATTACAAATCATCATAATTTAGATGATAAATCCATAGAGATAATTACTATAAGTACAAAAGGGGATAGGATTCTAGACAGGCCTCTTACAGAAATTGGTGGGAAAGGTCTTTTTACTGAGGAAATTGAAGAAAAATTATATAATCATGAAATAGATATTGCTGTCCATTCGATGAAAGATATGCCAACAGAATTTCCAAATGGGTTAGGAATAAATACTTTCTTAAAAAGAGAAGATTTTAGAGATTCATTTGTTTCTTTAAAATATAACTCAATTAACGAATTACCCAATGGTGCAGTGGTGGGGTCCTCTAGTATTAGGCGTAAAGCGCAACTATTAAGTATTAGATCAGATCTTAAGGTTGTTGAATTCAGAGGGAATGTTCAAACAAGGTTAGATAAACTTAAAAATGGAATAGCTGACGCCACATTTTTAGCCTGTGCTGGACTACTCCGGTTAGGTATGGAAGATTTGGTAAATCCTATTTCTCCAAAAACAATGATGCCTGCAGTTGCTCAAGGCATCATAGGAATTGAACAAAGGCTTTCTGATAATGACATTACAGATTTGATTTCCCCACTCAATCATAATGAAACTATGTTACAAGTTCTTACCGAGCGTTCCTTTCTAAAGGTTTTAGACGGATCCTGTAGAACTCCCATTGGTTCTATATCAAAAATTGATGGCAAAAAGATTTACCTATCAGGTCAGGTATTAAGACCTGATGGATCAGAAATTATTTCAGGAAATTGGGAAGGTACAGTTGATAATCCAATAGATTTAGGAACAATGGCGGGTAATGAAATTAAGGAAAAAATAGATGATTCCTTTTTTAAAAAAGAAGATCTATCTTACTAGATCAGATGAAGACAATTTGAAATTTCAAAGGTATTTTAATTTAGTCCAAAAAAAAGTAGACGCAAGAGAATTATTTGTATCAACACCTCTACTTAATATTTCATTTATAAAATTTGAAAAACTTATTATTCCCGAAATGAATATAATATTTACTTCCAGATATGGAGTTAAAGCACTAACTGGAATTGAAAATCTAAAACTAAAACAAGTTTATTGTGTTGGAAAATCAACTGCTGATACTGCTATAAAATGTGGATATCAAAATGTTCAATTTTCAGAAGAAGGTAATGTTTCGAGCTTAATAAAGCTAATTTCTAAAGAGGTAAAAAATCCTCAAAGATTTCATTATATAAGGGGAAAAAAAGTATCATTTAATTTAAAAAAAGAGCTTTCTGATTTAGGTTTTAAAATAAAAGAAACAATAGTATATGATCAAGTTTTTAATAAATTATCTTCTGAACAAAAAAAATTAATCATGGATGGTAAAGTTTTAGGAAGTACTTTCTTTTCGGCCTCTGTTGCCAAATATTTTTGCAATAATTTAAAAAAAGTTCCTGATGGGTTCCTGTTTTTTTGTATTAGTGATAGGGTTGCAAATATTATAAACCGTTCAAATACAGAGGGTAAATATACTGTAAAGGTTTCAAAAAAACCAACCCAAGAAAGTATGATAGATTTAATTTGTAAAGAAGATATTTTGTGTTGAGTAATTTGTAAGAGAATATTTTAATGAGTAATAAAGAAGAAAATAAAAAAAATAATCCACAAAATAATAACCAAGATATTAAAAATTCTAAAGCTAATATCTTAAATACTAAAAAAGAATTCAACATATTTAGTCTCATAAATATGACCCTAAAAAAATATAAGATCTCAACTTTTATAATATTAATTTCAATTCTGAATTTAATTTTCTTAGTGTTAATCATCTTTTGGATTTATAATTCGAATTTGAAACAAGACCAATTGTTGGCTAAATTGTCTAAACAAATAGAAATGATGCCAACACCTATTAGCCAAGGAAGGTTAGGTCTCATTATAAAAAAAAATAATGATGATTTAATGTTAGAGATAAATAAGGAGAATTCATCTTTAAATAATAAAATAAAGGAAATTGAAAATTTTATAAATTCTTATCCAAAGCCTATAAGTGAAGGAAAAATTGGATTAATAATCGATAAAAAAATTCAAAAAATAAATAGTGAATTTGAAAATAAAATTCAAAAAAACCTATCTTCAGAAAAAGGACCATCTTTAATTTCAAAGCAAAACCTGGAAATAATTAATGAGATTAAAATTGAATTGAAAAATCTCCAATTATCTTTAGAAAATATTTCTAAAGTTATTGGCTCTGAAAAAACTGATAAATCTTTAACTCAAGAAATTATAGAATTAAAATCACAAAAAAATACAGATGAAATACAAAATAGCTCATTGTCTAATTCTGAGGATAATCAGTTTGATAATATTAATATGAAAGAAGATCTATCTATAATCATGAAGCAATTTTCTGATTTTGCCTACAATGCCATAAAAGAAGATCTAAGGGTTAATAGAGATTCAGGATTTTTAAATTCGATAATTAATAATTTTAAATTAATCTTTGTTCAGAGGTCTTTATCGCCTCAAGAGGGTGATACTGTAGATGCTATTTTATCAAGAGCAGAATATGCATTGAATAACGATAATTATGATAAAGTTTTTCAAGAATTGAATACTTTACCAAAAGAAGCATCAGAAGTTATGGATAAATGGAGAAAAATTTTTGAAGGCTACTTGGCAAATAATAGTTAGAGTTTCAAAATGATATTCACTCTAATCAGAGGATTTGTAATATTATTTATTGCAGTAGTTATAACATATTTTTTTTCGTTTATTGAAAAAATTCCTGGTTCTATTATTGTCGAAATCAAAGACAAGGAATTAAAATTCTCAATTTTTATTTTTATTTTATTACTATTAATTTTTGGTTTTCTGTTTTTTTTCTCAATAAGAGTTTTGCAACTTTTAGTTGCTATTACTGATTTTTTTATGGGTAAAGAGACTGCTTTCTTAAGGTTTTTTAATAAGCTCAAATATCGCAAGAGCCAGAAGGCGCTTAATAATGCAATAATTGCATTAGCAGAAGGAGAAAATCAAACGGTTTTGTCAGAATCATCTAAAGCTCTTTTAAATCCAGATTTTGAAAAATCAGTTTCTCTAATTAAGGCTAAAGCTGAAGAAAGTTTAGGTAATCAAGATAAAGCTGACAAAATTTATAAGAAACTTCTATCATTCAAAGAAACTAGGTTAGCAGCATTAGATGGCCTTATAAGGTCAAAAGTTTCTAGTGGTGATTTAATAACAGCATTAGAGCTTGCAAAAAGGTTAATTATTTTAAAACCTAAAAGCATTCATTCATTAATTACTCTATTTAAAATTCAATGTGAATTAGAAGACTGGATTGGAGCTCGAAAAACATTAGTTTTACAACAAAATTTAGATAAAAAAACTAGAAGTATTAAGCAAAGACAAGAAGCTTTAGTTATTTATGCTGAAGCATTCAAAAGAAAGTCAGAAGGAGAAGAAGATAGTGCGTTAGAAATCATAAAAGAAGCTATTAAAAAAAGTCCAGACTTAATACCTGCAGTATGTTTAGCAAGCGAATTGGAGAAATCTAAAGGAAAAATAAAAAATGCTGAAAGATATATTAAGACATGTTGGAAAATAAAACCTCATCCGGACTTGGCTAAGTCATTTGCCAATCTCTATCCTGATGAGACATCTAAGGAAAGATTAAAACGCTTTTCCCCACTATTGAATAATTCTAATACAGCTAAAATTATAAAAACTTTGAAAGCAGAATTATTGATTGCTAATGAAGAATTTCCTTCTGCAAAAAGAACAATCGAAACTTTAATTAATGATCAACCAAATAGCAGTGATTTTATGTTGATGGCTGCGGTTGAGAAAGGTATGGGATCTTCAAATGAAATTATTCAAGGTTGGATTGAAAAAGCTTATAATATGCCAAGTCCACCTGTTTGGTTTTGTGAAAAATGCTATTTTGTTGAATATTGGTCTCCTATTTGTAAAAAATGTAAAAGTTTTGATTCCATGCATTGGGGAAGTCCTGAAATCAATAATATTTTTTATAATAGTAAAGTTTTACTTCCCTTTGTTTTAGATAAAAAAACCTTCAATTTTGAAGGGAATAAAAATGAAGAAATTAAACATGAAATTTATAAAGGAGTAGATGAGAGCGAAAAATCTATTTAAGGTTATTCGAATATTTCTGGTCCTGTTGCAATGTGAATGCCACCATCAATTGGTAAAATTGCCCCAGTGATATAACTACCACCCAAACCACAAAGATAAAGTATAGAGCTCTGAATATCTTTAGGTTTACCAATTCGGCCAATTGGAACATTTTGTGCTATTTTTTTTTCTTTATCTTCTGTTCCTACGGCAAATTCAGTCATTTTGGATAAAAAGGGCCCAGGGGCTAAAGCATTAACGGTTATCATTTTTTTAGCTAATTCTTTAGCTAGTATTCTTGTAATTTGATGTACAGCAGCCTTCGATGCTGAATAAGAATAAGGTCCGTCACCTAATGGTGCGGTACCCATTACAGACCCAATGTTTATGATTCTTGAAGGATAATCTAATGACGCCTTTTTTGACAAGTATGGAAGTAAACACTGTGTTAAATGAAATAAACCAGCAACATTAAGCTTCATTACCCTATCCCAGGCATGATATGGGAAATTACCTAATGGTGCTCCCCAAGAAACGCCTGAATTATTAATTAGTATATCTAAATATTTTTCATTATTAATAAATTCATCAACAAGTTCGTTTATTCCATTTTCTGATGAGATGTCACTACTAAAAAAATTAACGTTGTATTTTGGTTTTGTTAAATTTATTTCCTCTGCAGTTTTTTTGATAACATCTAATTTTCTACTTGTGATATAAACTTTTGATCCACTTTTAGCTAACACCTCTGCAATAATTTTTCCAATTCCTGTCCCACCACCAGTTACTAGTGCAACTCTATCTTCAACACTAAATAGATTTTTATAAATATTAACTTCTTGCATTCATTTTTCCTAAAAGTTTAATAAAAATATTATATAAAGAGTAGATGGTACAGTAAACGTGGAAATAACTGTTGATAAAACAATTGCGTTGGCACTTTGCTTTTGAAAGTGACCATAAAATTGGGCTAGGACAAATACATTGGCAGCAATTGGAAGACATGAACATAATACTGCTGTTTGAACCCATACACTTTTTCCAGAAGGGAAAAATAAAAAAATTGATATTAGTAAAAAAGGGTGAACAATTAATTTTCCTAAAGATATAAAAAATAATTCAATATTTTCACTTTTTTGGAATTTAAACTTTATGGATGCTCCAAGTGCTATTAATGCTACTGGTGCAGCTGAAGATGCTATCATTTCAACAAACTTATTAACTGTAAATGTAGGTTTTACGTTAAGTTGTGAAAAAACCATTCCTAAACAAACAGCAATTAAAAGAGGTTGAGATACTATTCTAGTAATTAAGTTTTTAACGATTTCGATATATGTTTTTTTTCTCTCAGAAAAAGAAATAAAGAAAGAAGTAATTGATAATAAAACTATAGTGTCTGAAAGTAAAATTAATCCCAATGGTAATGAAGCTTCAACCCCAAATGCAATTATACACATAGGAATTCCTATATATCCATAATTAGGATAAGCTGCATTGAGACCCATGATAGTACTTTTAGGAAGATCCTTTTTTAACAACAAACCAAATAATAAAAAAAGCAAAATTATTAATACAGTAGCAAATTCGTATTTAACAATAAATTTGAAATCAAAGCTGCCATCAAAAGAAGTTTTTGCAATATTTGAAAATAGCATTACTGGCATCAGAACATAAAAAGCAAACCTAGAAAGAAAAGTGGTTTTTTCTTCGTTTAAAAAATTAATTTTTTTTAAAAATGTTCCTAGGAATATTAAACCAAAAAATGGAGCGGTAATTTCTATAACTTCCTGCATTTTGAATTATTTTTAATCCTTACTTAAGTTAAAAAAGAAACTTTCATTTTTCAGTGGAAATCTATAAATAAAAAAGTTATTGATTGCATATCAATTATTAATAAATAATTCTACAATTTGTTAAATAAAAATAAGATCATGAATTATTCCATAATAAAAAAAATTATATTAAGTTTTTTTGTTGGACTACTCTGTTTAATGTCATCTCTTTCTAGTACATTAGCTGAAAATTCAAACAAGTCGTTAACAGAAATATTTAAACCTTATTGGCCATACGAGGCTTTTTGGGCTATTCCTTTAATTGATCAAATAAAACCAAGACTTGCTTTAAAAACTGCATCAGACGGAAGAATTATAGGAAGAAGCAGATGCGTTGAAGTAGATAACCTAGATCAAAGGCGCCAGTTTAACAAACTGGCAAAAATGAAAAACGAGCAACTTCATAGAGTAGCTTGTAAGGCAATGAAGTTAGCCATTAGAAAAATTGATTATTTACCAATTTTTGAAAAACTTGATTCTGACGAAGAAATTTTACTAAAATTTAATTTTTCAAAAGGCATAGTAAGTTCTTCTAAGAGCATATATGTGCCCGTTCAACCTCCACAAGAAGAAATTAAAGAAGATTCAGAGTAATTATTTTATGATTATTTAAATTTATTTAACTAATATTTATATAATTGCCCCACGCACTTTGGCTGATACCCATTCGGAAACAAATACTGTAGCCAAAATTACAAGCAAAATAGTAGAAACTTGTGTCCATGCTAGTGTGTTAATAGATCCATTTAATTGCAAACCTATTCCACCTGCACCAACCAGACCTAATATTGTTGATTCTCTTATGTTTATATCCCAACGGTAGATCCCTACGCCTGCAATAGTTGGTAATACTTGAGGAATTATTCCATATATCATTTGCTGTAAATTGCTTGCACCTGTTGCTTTAACTGCCTCGACTTGATTAGCATCTATTTCTTCAATTGACTCATAAATTAACTTTGCACAAAAACCAATTGATCTTAACCCTATGGCAACAGTTCCGGCAAGGACACCAGGCCCTAGTATAAATACTAACATAAGTGCCCAGATGAGTGAGTTTACCGATCTTGAAGCAACAATTATAAATAAAGCTACTATTCTTACGGTACTATGAGGAGTTGTATTTCTAGCTGCACAAAATGCAACTGGTACTGCTATAATCATAGCTATTACGGTACCTAAAGTAGCTATATTTATAGTGTCCCAAACAGGTTTAATCAATTCAAGTGAATAAGACCATTTGGGAGGTACCATCCTAGAGCCAATATCTGCGGCTTGCCTTGGTGCATCTTGTACAAAGAACCATACTGTTTTGTCTGAAATTATTTTCCAGGCAAATAAAACAATAGAAATACCAATTAACCAATAAAACCAATTAATCCATTGTTCTCGTGTAGTTCTTTTTTTCCAAATTAATTCATCTTGTTTTTTTTGGACTACCATTATTGCACCCACTTTCGAAGATGGCTGGATGCATATTCTAGAACCATAACAATTCCTATAATTACTAATAAAATAGCTGCAGCAGTATCAAATTCATAACGTGAAAATGCTGTATTTAATGTAGCCCCTATACCTCCTCCTCCAACTATACCTACTACTGCTGACTCTCTAAAATTTATATCTAATCTGTATACTGACAAACCTATCATCCTAGGCATTACTTGAGGTTGAATAGCATAATTAATCCATTGAAACCAATTTGCTCCTGTTGCTTTGACGGCTTCAGCTTGCGCAGGACTGCTATTTTCAATATCTTCTGCAAGTAATTTTGCAAAAAAACCAATTGTTCCAAGACTTAAAGCAATAAATCCTGCAAAAGGACCAAATCCAAAAAGTTTAACTGCAAAAATAGCTAATATGATTTCAGGAAATGTTCTTGAAGCTGCAATAATAAATCTACAGGTCATGTAAACCCATAATGGGGCTAGGTTTCTTGCTGCTCCAAGCCCTATTGGTATTGATAGAGCTATACCGGCTACTGTAGAAATGATAGCCATCCATATGCTTTCAAGAATTCCTTCCCATACCACGCCACGATTATCTGAAAAGTTAGGTGGAAAAAATGATTCTATAAATCGTTGTCCTCTGGGAATACCCTCTAAAACTCTTTGGATATTAATATCCATACTTGATAAAGCAGCAATCAAATAAAGGATAGAACCAATAATGATCGACCATCTTAACCAACTTCTCTTTATAAAAGGGGGTTTTTTCCAGTTGTTTGGGTATAATGTTTTACTTACATTATTCATTAAGTATTAAACTTCCTCATCTTCATCATCTACTTTTTCAATAGTTGCAGACCAATCCTCTTCTCCATAAATTTTAGTTAAAACTTCTGGAGTTAGGCCTTCAGGGCTCCCATCATAAACTATATTTCCTAAAGCGAGACCTACTATTCTTTGTGAAAACATTTGAGCTAATAAAACATCATGTATATTAATGATTGCCGTAAGACCTCTTTCTTGACAAAGCTCATTGATTAGTCTCATGATTTGTCTTGAGGTTTTAGGATCTAAACTTGCAGTTGGTTCATCAACTAGTAGAAGATCTGGGTCCTGAATTAAAGCTCTACAAATCCCTACTCGTTGTCTTTGTCCCCCAGACAATTCATCAGCTCTTTTGTCAGCCATTTCTAAAAGACCAACCCTATCTAAAAGTCTGAACGCTTCATTCACATCTTTTTTAGGAAATCTTCTTAAGAAACTTTTCCAAAATCCAACATATCCCAAACGTCCTGATAAAACGTTTTCCATTACAGTAAGTCTTTCGACTAAGGCATATTCCTGAAAAATCATGCCCATTTTTCTACGTGATTTTCTTAATGCTCTTGACGATAATTTAGTTAAATTTACTTCATTTAGAATGGCTGAACCATTTGTAGGCTCAACTAATCTATTAATACATCTTATTAAGGTAGATTTTCCAGCTCCTGATGGTCCAATGAGTGCGAGTACTTGTCCATTAGGAATACTTAAATCAATACCTTGCAAGGCAAGATCACCAGTATTATATCTTTTTGTCAAATTTTCTAATTTTAACATCAACTACTCATTTTTAAAAAGCCAGGCTCATCAAAAAGCCTGGCTTAATTTAATAGAAATAGAAATGCTACTTACAGTCGTAGCTAACTCCATTTGCTTTATCAATTTGTCTAATTACAGCCCAGTCATTCATATGGCGAATACCTATAAAACGATCTGCTTTTGCAAATTCTTTTTTATAAAGTGGGTCGTCGTCAAAATCCCATGTAAAAAAAGCTGCTTTGATTTTTGCAACTAACTCTGGATGTAAATTATGAGCATGTCCGTATCCTGTAGTGGGAAAAGTAGGCGAACGATATACAGCCCTAAGTTTTCCTTCTTCAATAACACCTCTTCTTATCATTCTCTGAAGAACAGAATTAGCAACAGATGCAATTTCGTAATCTCCATTATAAACTCCTAGAATGGAATTATCATGTTTGCCTGAAAATGTAGGTGTAAAATCTCTATCGGCAATTAAATCAAATTCGCCTTTCAATATTGCTGATGGTGCTTTGAACCCAGAATTTGATGTTGGGGAAGTAAATGCAAGAGTCCTGCCTTTAATCTCACTTGGAGACTGAATGGGACTATCAGCTTTAACTATTATCTCCATTTCATAACCATAAGAACCATCATCTTTTGCGTGCATTGCAAATGGTACAAAACCAGCACAGCTAACAGCTATGGGATTGGACCCAGTATTGAAACCGGCTACATGTAAACGACCTGATCTCATGGCCTCTAATTGAGCAGCATTTGATTCAACAGGAAAAAATACAACTTTTCTATCAGTATGTTTCTCAAGATGCTTTACAAAATTTTGCCAAATATTCGCATAAACAGCTGGATCTTCAACAGGTGTATAGGTGAAGATAATTGTTTTTGGATCTACCCAATCTTTAGAATCTAAAGGCAAATCAGCTACTTGATCAAAATTTCTGTCGCAGTAAGCAGTATCCAATGTACCCCTATTACAATCTTCGGCAAAAGAGGCAATAGAACTGAAACATAAACTAGAGATAAATAAGGATATAGCTAATCCTATCTTATAATAAAATTTCATAAAAATCTCCCTCCAAACTTAATTATATATCTAACTCTGTAAATGAATGTTAGAAGAATTTACGAATAAAGCAATAGCATACATATGAAAAATTATGACAATAATTTACAAATAATTTTTGTTACAACCTTTTATTTCTACCTAGAGAATGAATCCGGTCTTTATGACTAAAATTGAAATAAATAAAAGGAAAAAAGTTTCTAGAACTATTAATGTAAAGTATTTGTAGCTGATGTTTGCGAATAGTGAAAAATTTGTTTTTACACCAATTGCTGATATTGCTAACAGTATACATAAACTAGAAAAATGATTGATTAAAATGATGATTTTATCTGGAATACTAAATAAGTTATTTATTATACAAAAAATAAAAAACAAAATTAAAAACCAGGGAATTGAAAAAAACTTTTCATTTTCTTTTCTTGATAAAAGCAACAAAAATAAAATTAAAAAAGGTAGAATGCTTACCCTTATCATTTTAACAAAAGTAGCTATAATTCCAGTTTGTTCACTAACCGAGTATCCTGCTCCAATAACCTGAGCAACATCATGTATAGTTGAACCAATCAGGAAACCTTTTTGATTCTCGTTGGCTCCTATAAAATCAAAAATGATTGGATAAGTAATCATGGCTATTGTGGATAATAATGTTACTGAGATAATTACTAAGGATAAGTCTTTGGTTCCAATTTTATTTTTTGGGAGAATAGAAAATATTGCAATTGCGGCAGATGCACCGCAAATAGCAACTGATCCTGCGCTTAAAAGGCCAAAGTCTTTGTTTTTAAGAAGAACAAGTGAAAAAAAATAACCAAATAAAATAGTTATAAAAATAAGAATGAAGATTAAAAATAAAGACGCTCCACCAAGTTGTGTAATGTTTTCAAGGCTCAATCTAAAACCTAAAAAACTAACACCTAATTTTAAAACTGGATCAGAAGCTAGCCAGATACCTTTTTCAAAGGATTTTTTATTTGATAGATAACTTACTGACATTCCAATGAGAATGGCAAATAAAAGTTTAGGTGTGGAGTAATAAGTAGATAAAAATAATGAAATAGCAGAAATTAATATAACAATAATCAATCCATTTAAATATGGTTTAGGGTTTATTTTTAAAAAAAGATTGATCAAACTACTATTTATTTTACTTAGTTGTTATAGATACATCTAACAAAAGTATTACAAAAAAATAATATATTAAAGAAATGTCAATATTAAAAGAATCTCCTCCCATTTTTTATTCCTTTAGGAGATGTCCTTATGCAATGAGGGCTCGTTTAAGTTTAGTTATTTCAAAAACCAGAGTTGAAATAAGGGAAGTCTACTTGAAAGAGAAACCCAAAGAATTTTTGGCTTCATCTGTATCAGCTACGGTACCTTGCATGGTTACTCAAGAGAAAATTATAGATGAAAGCTTGGATATAATGTTGTGGGTTCTAAAGAAAAACGATCCACAAAACTGGTTAAAAATGCCAAAAATAGGTTTTGATCTTATAAAAGAAAATGACGGACCTTTTAAACATTACTTAGATAAGACAAAATACCATTCTAGATATCCAGAAATTAACCCTGAAGAAAGTAGAAAAAAAGCATCAATTTTTTTGATTAAATTAGAAAATATGATGGATAATAATTATTTATTTGGTAATGATCCGTCTTTAGCTGATATGGCTATTTTACCTTTTGTTAGACAATTTGCAAACACTGATTTTGAGTGGTTTGAAAAACAAAATTGGCCAAATGTAAAAAAGTGGTTGAACACATTTATTAGTTCTGAGATTTTTAATCGCATTCAAATTAAATATGATAAGTGGAGTAATTTATCAAAACCACAATTTTTTCCAAATTAATTAGTTTGTTGAAATTATATTTAATTTTTTAAGCTTGAATCATAACCAAACTCTTATGGGATATTTAATAATAAAATTCTTATGAAACTTTAAATTATTCTTAATAATTATTATTTAATGTCTGTAATTTTGATGGAGGTTTAAAAATGGAAGATTTAAAAAAATTTTTTATAGACGGAAAATGGATCATACCAAATTCTACAAACATATTTCCTGTGATTGACCCATCTAATGAAAAGATTTTTGCAGAAATAATTTTGGGCAACGAAAAAGATGTAGAAGCTGCTGTTTATGCTGCAAAAAAAGCTTTCAATATATTTTCCAGTTTTTCAAAGGGTGATAGATTAAAGCTATTAGAAAATCTACTTTCGGTTATGGAAAAAAGATTTGAAGATTTAGCCAAATCAATGACGAAAGAAATGGGAGCACCAATTAAATTTTCAAGAAATTCTCAGGCTGACAGTGGTATAGGTCATTTAAAAGGTTTTATTGAATCATTAAAGAAGCAATCAGAGAGAGAGGTCATCTCTAATGGAGATATATTGGTTCGTGAACCAATTGGGGTTTGTGCATTAATTACACCTTGGAACTGGCCCATAAATCAAATTACACTTAAAGTTATACCCGCATTAGCTGTTGGTTGTACATGTATATTAAAACCTTCTGAACATACTCCATTATCTGCTAAAATATTTTCTGAAATTATAGAAGAGGCAGGTTACCCACCTGGTGTTTTTAATTTAATAAATGGTGATGGTCCAACGGTAGGTACATTACTTTCTAAACATAAAGATGTAGATATGGTCTCATTTACAGGTTCAACTCGAGCAGGGGTCTTAGTTTCAAAGAACGCTGCAGATTCAGTAAAAAGAGTTACTTTAGAATTAGGAGGTAAATCTCCAAACCTTGTTTTTTCAGATTGTAATTTAGAAGAAAGAGTTAATGAATCCGTTTTAGAATGTTTTTCTAATTCAGGTCAGTCATGTGATGCTCCTACTAGATTAATTGTAGAAAGAAAATGTTATAATGAAGTTTTAAAAATCGCAGAAAATGCTGCAAAAAATCAAAAAGTTGATGATCCACACAAAGATGGAGATCATATAGGACCGTTATTTGATCAAATACAATTTGATCGTGTACAAAATATGATTCAATTAGGAATCAATGAGGGTGCAAAACTGCTAATTGGGGGATTAGGTAAACCAGATGGTTTTGATAAAGGTTGGTATGTAAAGCCAACCATTTTTTATGATGTTCATAATAAAATGCAGATTGCTAGAGAAGAAATATTTGGGCCAGTTTTGGTAATAATTCCTTTTGAGGACGAAAAAGAGGCTATAGAAATTGCAAATGATACACCTTATGGTCTAGCTTCATATTTGCAGACTGGAGATACTGAAAGAGCAGAAAGAGTTGCATCCAAATTAAGAGCTGGATCTGTACATATTAATGGAGGATCCCTTAATTATGGTTCTCCATTTGGTGGATACAAACAGTCAGGAAATGGAAGAGAGGGTGGTGATTTAGGATTGGAGGATTTTCAAGAATTCAAAACATTACATTTTTGATAAATTATTTAATTCTAAAAATTAGAAAAGGAACAAAAAAAGTTAAAAAAATAATTCTTATCACATGGTGTATTGCTACATAAGTTGGATCTGCATTAACTATACTTCCCATTGCAATCATTGTTTCTAATCCGCCAGGAGCAAAGGCTATTATTGCATCGACTAATTCAATATTTGTAAATTTTGATGTAAGGAATGCAAAAAATAAAGAAAATAATGCCCCCACTAAAGTTAGTGAAAATCCACTGATAAATGAAGTTTTCAATAATTTTAAATCTACAGAAACAAACCTGGCGCCTATTACAACTCCAAGAGTAATAAAAGCAAAAATAGAAAAAATAGGATTCATTAACCCTTCTGTAATACCACTGCCATGACTAAAAGTTGTACAGATCATACCACCCATTAGAAATGGAGCGGGAACTTTAGTATTCATTATTGCTAGTCCAATTAACAATGAAAAAATAATAATTAAGATTAATTGTATGAAAGATATAGTATTTTCATTTAATTCAAAATTATTAGAGATTTCAGTATCAGAAGTTATAACAACTAATATGGGTGTAAGCAAGGTTAGGCTAAGAACTCTGATGGACTGAATTATTGCAATTTTGGGAGTATCTGTTTTGATATCATTGCTAATGCTTAATACAAAACTTAAATGACCAGGAGAAGATGCTAATATGGAAGTTTTTTTGTCCAATGAATAATAGGACAAAAAAAGCATTCCAAATAAAGTGATTAGAATGATTGTAGAAACCATCATTAATAAACTTATTGGCCAAGTGGAAATTTGAGCTAATGAATTTGGTGTAATATTTGAACCGATCGTTATACCAATAATTGTAAACCCAAAATTTCTAAGGAAAATTGGAATTGAGAACTTTAATCCTAGGATCGCACTAATGGAGCAAATTATGGTAGGACCTAGAAGAAATGGCGCTGGTAATTTCATATGCCATGCCAAAAAAGCTCCCAAAGATCCTAGTATAATAGATACAATTAATTCAATTGTGGACTTTTTATTTCTTGATGAAAGCATTATTTTATTTTTAATTCCTCTAAAATAATACCAAAGGATGCACCATGAAGGTCCCTATCTTTTGAAGATCCTTGGATATTAGGTCTTGGAATAGTTATTTTGACTATAAATAAGTCTTTTATTGGGAAAATTTCTATTTGTTTTTTTGGTATTTTATATAGTCTCGAAATTTCAATTTTTGTTATTTTTTGAATTATTGTTTCAAATGTCTTTCTATTTGAACAAAAAATATCGATTGTTAATAAAAATGGCCCTGCATTTTTACTTCTAATTTTTTTTACTAACTCTTTTAATCTCATATTGAATATTTTTCTAATTTAAAAATATCCATAGGATTTTTTACACTTATAACATGATTTAAACAAAATGCGTATTTTTTGCCAATATTGAATGAAGGTGGAGACAATGGAAAAGAAAAGGTTGGTAACTCAGTTTTTTTAAATAGTGAATGGTGCAATAATAAAGGATTGAGAATTTTACTTATTTCTTCACATTCGTATTGTTTTTTTGCTGTTACTACAACTAAGACCCCTATTTCATTTGGTTCCACGGTTTTTCTTTCCAACGAACCTAAAGTTGCATTTTTCCCAACAAATCTAAATTGTATTTTGTAATTTTTCTTCTTTAATGATAAGGAACTCTCAACAATCTTTTTTACTTTATTTTCGACCTGTTTTGACCATTTTTTAATACTCTTGACGTAAGTTTCATCTCTTATCAAAACTATTGAAATGGATTGGTATCCTTCAACATATGTCCCTTCTAGTTTGATCTTATAATTATTGTCCTTAACCCAATTAGCTCCTGTAACATATACTGAACCATCCTTTTGTTTTTCATAAATTGCGTTTTTAACATCTAGATGTCCTCCAGGTTCAATCAAAGTGAAAGGGTTTGAATTTTCATAAACCATATGAGCGGATACTGTATAAGGTGTTACCTTGGTGTTGTTGCTAACTGGTTTGATAAAGAAACCATTTTTTTGAAAGGAAATAAGGATAACACCTGATCTAGGATTTGTGGTACAAAAAGCTCCACATTCCCCTATTTTACCAGCATGCCAGGCGATTGCTTCGTCAACACCTTTCATAATAGGGAGGCTTGCAATTAAGGATGCATCGGTAGATCTTCCACAAATTATGATATCTGCCTTGGTATTTATTGCTTCTGTAATTTGTTCAACACCAGCAAGGCCAACAATATTTGTACAATTTATAATTTTTTTTGAGGAAATTTTAGGTGCATTATTTAAAGGGGAAAGGTTTTTATTTAAAAAAGCTTTATTAATATTTTTTTTTGATTGAGAGCATTTTAATAAGGTGATTTTTATATTTTGATTTAACTCTTTAGCTAATTCTTTTGTAATTTCTAAAAACCAATCAACTGTTTTATCCGTTCCACAAGTTCCAGCGCTTCCAATTAATAAGGGAATTTTTAATTTTTCTCTAGCTACCATTAATGTCTTCCATTCAGATTTAGTAGAAGATCTTGAATATTTAGATTTTCCTTTTCCAAGGTAAGCAGGACCAGAGTCAGTTGATCCACCATCTACTACTATTATATCTGGTTTTTCTTTTAAGCCCCTGTCTAATGCTTTCTTACAATAAGTAATTCCTAAAGCACCAGTAGGAACTAGAACCTTTATATTCATTGAACTATCCAATTGGTGTTGGTTTTTTTAGATAAGATCTTAAAAAAATTGGTGCAATAAAACCTATAAAGGCTGCAATCCACAACCCTACCGAAATATAAGAATTAAATAGATAGGTCCAGTCACCATTGGACAAAACCATTGCTCTCCTTAAACTTACTTCCATGTGTCCTCCAAGCAAAATTCCAAGTATAACAGGAACTGCAGGTATTTTTAATTTTCGTAAAGTAAAACCTAAAACACCAAATCCTATCATTAGTAAAAGATCAAAATAGCTTCCAGATAAGGAATAGATTCCAACAAAAGAAACCATAGCTACTCCAGGTAGTAAAAATGATGCTGGTACTTGAAGAATTTTTGTAAATACTTTTACCAAAGGAACATTTAAAATTAATAAAACAAAGTTAGCTATTAATAGCGTTGCTATTAACCCCCAAACCACCTCTGGTCTTTCATTAAAAAGGAGTGGTCCTGGTGTTATGTTTAATGTCATCAATAAAGCAAGTAAAACAGCAGTTGTTCCAGAACCAGGTACTCCTAAAGTTAACATTGGAACAAGTGCACCTCCAGCAGCGGCATTATTTCCAGCTTCTGGAGCAGCTACGCCTCTGATATCGCCTGTTCCAAAAGTCTTTTTTTCTTTAGCTAAAGATTTTTCACTCATATAAGCAAGAAAACTACCTAAAGAAGCTCCTGCTCCAGGAAGAACTCCTGCTATAAAGCCAACAGTAGTTGCTCTTAGCATTGTCCATTTGGTCGCCAATATATCTTTTATAGGAATGGAAATTTTTCCTAGTTTTACTCCAATAGCGGAGTCTTTTCCTCTACTTTCGATAAAAACAAATATTTCAGTAACTGCAAAAAGACCAACAATTGCTACTAAAAAATCCACACCATCATATAAATGAAGGTTTCCTCCAGTGAATCTTGTCATCCCAGTTGAATTATCTACACCTATCATTGAAATACCTAATCCTAAGCATACAGCAATTGCTGATTTCGCTTGATTTTCAGCGCCTATTCCACCAAGTGTACAAAATGCTAGAAGATATAATGCAAAGTATTCAGCTGGGCCAAAATAAAATGCTACTCTTGCTAAGATTGGTGCTAGAAGCATTAGTCCTATTGTAGCAAGAAAAGCTCCAACAAAAGACGATACGCCCGAAAGTACAAGGGCATCACCAGCTCTTCCTTTTTTTGCCATTGGATATCCATCAAGAGTAGTCATCATTGCAGGTTCATCACCAGGTATATTTAAGAGAATCGACGATATTCTTCCTCCATACATGGCGCCATAATACACACTAGTCATGAGAACGAGAGCTTGTGTTGCATCTAACTCTAAGGTAAATGCAAGAGGTATGAGAATTGCTACGCCATTGGAAGGTCCAAGTCCTGGTAAAGCCCCAATAATTGTTCCAAGAATGCATCCTATAATAGCTAAGCTAAGAGTAGTTAATGTAAGTGCAATGCCAAAACCAAGGGCTAAATTTTGAAAAAGTTCCATTTGCAATTAACCTAAAAGAAATTTTGGGAAAGGAAAAAGACTAAGTCCTAATCCAAATTTAAATATTGTAAATAACGATAAAGATAAGATTAAACCAGTTGCTGATGATTTAAAAATACTGGGTTGTATTAAGTAGGATAAAGCAGCAGATGCCAATGCTGTAGGTAAAAGGAAACCAAATGTTTTTAAAGAAAAAGCATATAAGATTAAAACAATTAAAGCTGTAAATAATTTTATTAAAGTTTTAACATTTGGCCACAATGGGTCTTTATCTGGTTTTATTATCATTGTTATTGAACAAATCAAAGCAGCACCAGAAACTATAAAAGGAAAGTTTTTTGGTCCTAAAGGGTCAGCAAAAAAGGGTGATTCCAACTGGGTAGCACTGACAAAAAATGTCAGTGCTAATATAGTTAAAATAGAGCCGAATATTCGGTCTGACACTATTTCATTACACCAAGTTCTTTGGATAAAGCTTGGACTTCAGCCATAACTCCAACAACATAATCTTGGAAGTTTGGACCAACTTTATTGAATGGTGCTAATCCGTTGGCTTCCATGGCCTTTTTCCACTCTGCGGAATCACCAACTTTTCGTAGAGCCTCAGTCCATTTTTTATATGAAGCATCAGATGCACCTTTTGGAGTATACAAACCTCTCCAATTAACAGCAACTACATCAATTCCCTGTTCTTTGGCAGTAGGAATATCTTCAAAACCAGGAATTCTTTCGTCTGTAAATGAAGCAAGTACTCTTACATCACCAGATTTGATAAATCCAACAACCCCGGAAATATCACCAGTCATAGCAGCGGTAAAACCACCTACTGTTTGAGTAATAGCGTCAGCATCTCCATCAACACCGATATATTTTACCTTAGCAATATCGGTAAACCCTTTTTTTCCTAAAGCCATTAATACTTTTAAGTGATCAAAACCACCTGCAGCAGATCCCCCAGCAAAAGCATGATTTGCAGGATCTGCAATAACAGCATCAAGTAAGTCATTTAAATTTTTATAAGGTGAGTCTGCAGCCACTACTATAACTCCCGGGTCTGCACCAATAGCACCAAGAAAACGTACTTGATCATAGGTCATTCCAGAATAGGCATTCTGCGCTAACCTTGTGGCTGTTGCAGAAGAAGCAGCTACTATTAAGTTGTCATCTGTATTTCTTTCATTTACTACATGACCATAGGCTAAGCCTCCGCCTCCACCTGCCATATTAGTTACCTGAATAGGTGAATCATAAGCACCAATATCATACATAATTTTTGTAATAGTTCTGCAAGTAAAGTCCCAACCACCACCAGGATTAGCTGGTGCTATACATTCAGCTGAAAACAAACTTGTAGCTGCAAAGAATGAAACTGACAATCCAGCAGCAAAAGATTTAATTTTTTTGATCATATTTTCCTCCTAAATATGATTAGTTTAATTTATTGAGAAACAAGCAATCTCAGCTGAGAGGATAGGCATCCTGAAAAAAAATTACAAGTATTCAATTAATGAAAAATCTCTTAATATTACGATTTTAAATACCTTCTGAATTCTTCCCACGATAATTTTGGTACTCTTGTTAAATTATCAAAATCAACATAGACGAGACCAAATCTTTTACTATATCCAAATGCCCATTCAAAATTATCTAATAATGACCAAGCGAAATATCCTTTTAAAGGAATTCCATTTTCTAAAAGCTTAAAGCACTCAATTAGGTGATCATTATAGAATTTTATTCTTTTAGAATCATTAATTTTTCCATCTACAATAACATCATTGTTGGCCATACCATTTTCTGTGACATAAATTGGAATTTTTTTTGAATATTCTTTATGTAACCTTTCAATAAGAGTTCTAAGCCCTTTAGGAAAAATTTCCCAACCCATATCGGTAATGTCTAAATCACCATTAACGGATTTGTAACCCAAAAAAGATTCACTTGGATCGATTTTGATCAATGATCTTGTATAATAGTTTATTCCCACCCAATCTAATGGTTGCGATATTTGTGCTAGATCTTTTTCATAATTGATTGGCATATATTGAGAAAAGAGATCAAGTGTTTGAGATGGGTAAACACCATTAAATATGGCCTCATCAAACCAGAGATTATGAATTTCGTCTGCCAAATTTGTGACTTTTAAAGTTTCAGGTATGTCGTTAAATGGTTGCACATATTGTTTATTTAATACAATTCCAGCGTTATTATAATTATGACTCCTTATTACTTGCATAGCTTCAGCATGAGCAACCAATATCATGTGCATTGTTTTGACGCCTGATTCTATACTTCTTTCTCCAGGAGCATGTTCCCCAAGGTAATGACTAAGCCAAGAAACACACCAGGGTTCGTTTATTGTTGCAATGGAGTCTAACCTGTCTGAAAAACTTCTCATTATGATATCTGTAAAATCGGCAAACCACTTAGTTGTATCGCGATTTTTCCATCCACCTTTTGACATAAAAATTTCAGGCAAATCCCAATGATAAAGTGTTGAATATGTTTTTAAATTATTTTCTAGAAGCTCATCAATTAATTTATCATAAAACGAAATCCCCTCTTTATTAATAGTACCTTTCCCTTCAGGAAGAATTCTAGGCCATGAAAAAGAAAATCGATATGCAGAAAATCCAGCGTCTGCAATTAATTTAACATCCTCCTTGTAATTGATAACATGAGCACAAGCAATGTTACCTGATTCATTATTAAAAACTCTCCCATCTTGTTTTGAAAAATTATCCCAATGACTTAGCCCTGATTTTCCAAAACTATTTCCTTCAATTTGATAACTTGAAGTTGCTACACCAAAGGTAAAATCATCAGGGAATTTATTTATTATTTTTAGGTCTACCATTATAATAAAGCCTATAGTTTTAAAACCATCTAAATATATTATATCTTTTCAAGCTATTTCTTAAAACTCAAAAATTGCCTTTTTTTCAGGCATATTTATTTTTTTTCACTTATTAAGTGTAATTTAGCTGTATCTGTGTGATTATATATGTAGTAATTCAATGCTTACGTTAAGTAAATTACATAAAATGGGGGAAATATGAACATTTTAAAAATTAAAAATCTCCTATTAGCTTCTGTA